>ERZ1026882.1389-NODE-1389-length-10272-cov-4.197514_pt1 | contig 10272 bp, 10 predicted proteins | sample MGYA00380171_ERZ1026882 | MGnify/ENA primary metagenome ERZ1026882 (study PRJEB33269, sample SAMEA4719807) | human gut metagenome | biome: human-associated habitat; feature: organic feature; material: feces | place: Cameroon | collected 2013-10 ...
TCTACGGACAGCGCACGTACATGAGAAGCAAGAACAAGCTGAACGGATAACACAAGCAAACGATTGGACTTCGGGGTTTATTTTTGGTTCAACCGACATTTCGAGTGATACACAACCTAAGCTTTTCTCACCGTTCGCGTCCGCCGTCCGATCAGATTCCGTCCGCTGTCCGATCAGATTCCGTCCGCCGTCCGATCGGATTGCGTTCGGGTGACGATGACTTTTCGTGAGGTTTTACTGCGAAAATATAAAAAACATGAGGGTCATACATGGTGCTGCGGAGGCCGGAGACCTCCGCTACTTGTTTGCTAAAAGCCGCTGGGCGAAAGGAAGTGCATCGTTTCGCCCGTGACGGGATGACGAAACGTGAGTTCGGCGGCGTGCAGATACATACGGTCGGCGCGCTCTATGCCGTAGAGGGGGTCGCCGAGAATAGGACAGGCGAGACCTAAGGGATGGGCGCAATGCACGCGGAGCTGGTGCGTGCGACCGGTTTTAGGATACAGGTGGATAAGGGTTCGGCCCTTGTCCACCTTTTTTGTTGTGTACGCCACGGCAGTATTCGCATCCACTGCCCTCACCTCTACTATATTATATAATGTTAGTGCGGGCTTGCCGTGCTCCATGTCCACACGCTGGCGCGGACGGTCGTTGATGTCGGCGATGAGAGGCAGGGAGATGCAGCCCGATGAATACTTGGCAAATTGAATAGCAAACGGTTCAAGTCGTAGGAGGCTACGGCATTCTTGCCGTAGCCCTTGGCCATAGAAATACAAATGGCTACAACTATTTGCAATGGCTACGGCAGGAATGCCATAGCCTCCTACAATATGCTTCGGCACGCCGCTGAGCACAGCCTCGTAGCGCTTCACGGTCTCGCGACTGGCGAACTGACGCTGCAACTCTACATACGCCTCCTCGGTGCGGGCAAGCACAAGGAGTCCGCTCGTGTCCATGTCGAGGCGGTGGGCGGCTTTGAGGAATTTTGAGTTTTGAATTTTGAGTTTTGAATTGTCGGCGAAGTATTCTTCTACGCTGATATTCGCCGAGTCAGAGAATTCCGACCTCACACTCTCCGCCTTTCCTGGCACCGACAGCATGCCCGCCGGCTTGTCAACCACCATTATATACTCGTCTGCGTACAACACGCGCGGCTCTGCGGTGTGCCGCTTCTGCGCGAGCGGATTAGGCGCCACATCGAGTCCCTTGAGCATGTGCGTGAGTATGGGCAGACACTTCGAGCGGCAAGCAGGATAGTAGTGCAGATGGTGGCGAATCTCGGACGCAGGCGACTCGCCCCACCAGAACTCTGCCATGCAGACGGGGCGCAGATGGTGCAGGTAGGCGTATTGCAGGAGCTTCGGCGCACAGCAGTCGCCGGCTCCGGCTGGGGGCATGGCGTGCGTGTACTCGCGGAAGATGTCGATAAGGTCGCGCTCCTCGCCCTTCGCGTTGAGCATGCGATAGGCAGAGAAGAGCCAACGCTGCAGCTCGTCGCTCATCTGCTTGCGCTTGCGCTGAAGCGATTTTAAGAATGTTGAATGTCGAGTGTTGAGTGTTGATTCGGCTTGCTCCATCGCCTTGCGACGGCGGCGCAATTCGGCCTTCATAAACTGACTCTCGCGTATCATCTCCGCCTGCTCCTCCTCGCTCAGCGGCTCGCCACTCTTGCGGCGTGCGTCGCGGCGCGCCTTCGCAGCGTCCACCTCAGTCTTGAACGCGTCCACCTCAGCCTGCAAGCGCTTCTTCGTCTGCTCGTGCTGCTCCACGCTCTGCAGATACTCTGCGTCGTGTTCAATGGCTGCAATCTCACGGTTGATGGCGCTTATCTCGCGCTCCGTGCGCTTGAAATGGCCGTCGGGCTGCTGCGCGTCGAACACGGGCGGCACGAAGTAAGGCCAGTCGTTCCTACCGCCAAGCAAACCCGAATAGGCGGCAAGGAAGCCGCGCTGCAATGCGCCCGACTCGTCTTCATACTCCACAACGAGCACGCCGAACATCTTGCCGCAGCCCTTCTCCGTGCTCATCAGGTCGGCGTCGGCGATATAGCGCTGCAGCTCCCGCGACGCAGCCTCGGCAAGCGGGTCTACATCGTAGCAGAACGGATAGGTGAACTGGCGGGGTGAGGGAATGGAGACGTTGAGAGTGTGAAGCATTTTTGAGTTTTGAATTTTGAGTTTTGAGTTTTGAATTGATTGCAAAGTTATTGAATTTTACAAATTGTAGGGCATAACACGTCGGTTTTTCGATAATTTTATCTACATTTCCTCTATAAAAGAATACTTCAAAAGCAATATAACATCCCCAATTAGGCAAACAAATACTGTGTTTGTAAAGAATAGTCCACACAAATTTGTCAGGCGGTGTAAATACCGTCTGATGATTTTTTAAATTTTAAATTTCCTCTTCGAGTTTTAAACTCAAACTGGCGTTCTAAGCCGTCTGAAGCGTCAGCCTGTTTGCAAACATGGTATTACCATACAAATATAATGACCTTGCAGCAGACGGTATATCATAAACGCCACACGTGGCGACAATGATCTATTTGTCCTTGGCCTTGCCCTTTCCAAAGATGTCGTTGTACACAACTCCATTTTCCAGTATGTGCCATATCACCACAAGTATCTTTCGGGCTATTGCCACCTGTACCTTCTGTCTGTTCTTTTTCCTCACCATCGTCTGGTGGTATGAGAATTTGTTGAAGAAGCATCCCTGTGTCCGGCTTGCTCCCCATGCACATTCAATAAGTATCTTACGCAAGTACTTGTTTCCATGTGTCGTGCTCCTTGACTTGAACTTTCCGTTACTCTCGTCATTGCGTGGCTTTAGCCCCGCCCATCCTACAAGCATCGCAGCGGTCATAAAGGCTTTCATGTCAACACCCGTCTCTGCAATTATCTGCATGGCTCCTTGTTCGCCTATTCCTGGTATCGTCTGTATGTCAAGAAGCTGTTCCTTGTAGTTTTCCATGCAGATCTCTCTCAGCATGACAAGGCATTCTACCTTGTGCCTGCGCAGCATGTCCAGCTCTTCCTTCAGTTGCTTGAGGATGCGGCAGTCGGTTTTATTAACAACACCTTCAAGGGCTGCGAGGATAGTCTCACGCCCCCACTTGTTAACTGTACGCTTATGTACCTTTACGATAAGTAATTCTGGGGATGTCTTGCCTTCTGAAAGCATGTCAACAATCTCGCAATATGACTTCGCTCTGACATTGGATATGTAGTTGCCTATACGTATGTTGCAGCGCTGCAAGGCTGCGTCTATCTTGTTTTGGATGTATACCGACTGCTTGTTTATGTCGAAAATGCGTCGGTTGTATTGCCGCAGCTGCTGGATGGTCGAGTCCGGCACATAACTGCCGCGTATAAGTTCCTTGCGCAGGCAAGTGGCAATCCATTCCGCATCCTTGATGTCGCTCTTACGTCCTGGAAGCTGCTTGATGGCGTAAGGATTGACAAGGTACAGCTTGAAGTCGCTTTCAAGGACGCGCCATATAGGCATCCAGTAGACACTGGTGCTTTCCATCGCTATCTCTGTAACGTCATTGGCTACAAGCGTGTCACGCAAAGCGTCAAGGTCTTTGGTTAAAATACCAGTCTTGAACTGAATTTTCTCACCTTTCTCTTTGTCGATACAAACAAATACATTATCTTTGTGAACATCGAGACCACAGACTTTTCTCATAGACTAAGGATTTAGGTAAAACATTGGGATTTAAAGCCCGTTAATGAACTCATTGGAGGAAACTCCGCTATAAAGTTACTAAAAAATGCGTAGAGCATGATTATCCGAAAGGCTATGTATGGCTGTGGTCTCAACTTTTTTATAAAACTGGCGTATAATTCGCTTTTTTTATATAAGTTTGCATTATTGAATACCCAAGACTAAACATCTCAATTAAATATCCGAAAGGTAACAATTAAAAATTAATAATTAATAATTAAACATTATAGCAATGAGTACACTCAAAAAAGACTTCGCCTCTAAGCTTCTCGAAGTAAAGGCCATCAAGCTTCAGCCCAACGATCCGTTCACATGGGCATCAGGTTGGAAATCTCCGTTCTACTGCGACAACCGCAAGACTCTCTCGTTCCCTTGGTTGCGCTCGTATGTTAAGCTCGAACTCGTTCACACCATCCTCGAGCACTTCCCCGAGGCAGAGGCTGTGGCAGGCGTAGCTACCGGCGCCATCGCTCAAGGCGCACTGGTTGCCGACGAGCTCAACTTCCCGTACGTTTACGTGCGCTCTAAGGCTAAGGACCACGGCATGCAGAACCTCATCGAGGGCGAACTGCCGGCTGGCGCTAAGGTGGTTGTCGTAGAGGACCTCATCTCTACCGGCGGCAGCTCGCTGAAGGCTGTTGCAGCTCTGCGCGAGGCTGGCTATCAGGTAGTGGGCATGGTGGCTTCTTACACATACGGCTTCCCAGTTGCAGCTCAGGCTTTTGCCGAGGCTGACGTACGCCTCGAGACTCTCACCGACTACGACCACGTAGTAGAGCAGGCTCTTGAGACTGGCTACATCAAGAACGAGGACGTAGAGCTGCTACACGAGTGGCGCAAGGACCCGGCTAACTGGAAGAAGTAATAAGGTGGTGTAATGTTGTAATGTTGAGATGTTGAGATTAGATGTTACTATTGTCAACATTACAACATCTCAACACCTCAACATCTCAACATCTCAACATCTCACCATCTCAATACCTCAACATTTTTCGAAGAAAAAATACATGACAACATTCGAAAGTACAATACGACAGATCAACTATCCGCAGCAGAATGTCTACAACAAGCTCAGCGACCTCAGCAACCTGCAGGCTCTGAAGGAGCGCTACGAGCTGATGAAGGACACGATGCCCGAGGAGGCGCGCCAGCAGGCGGAGAAGATTAAGGACATGACGTTCGACTCCGACTCGCTCTCTGTCAACGTGCCGCCGGTGGGATCTATCCGCCTGCGCATCGTAGACCGCGACGAGCCGAAGTGCATCAAGTTCGAGAGCGAGCAGAGCCCCATCCCGTTCAACTTCTGGATTCAGCTGCTGCCCGTCACCTCCACAACATCAAAGATGAAGCTCACCATCAAGGCTGAGCTCAACATGTTCATCAAGCAGATGGTGAAGAAGCCGCTGCAGGAGGGCATCGAGAAGATTGCCGACGTGCTGCAGATGATACAGTATTAAGCCGAATCAGGTATTAACAACAGATTAAGCGGATTTATCGAATTTTTTAGTAGCGGAGGTCTCCGGCCTCCGCAGCAACCAATGATACAAACTCTATTATTAGTAATGGTTTGTATTCTACTTGGTGCTGCGGAGGCCGGAGACCTCCGCTACTTATAGGTTCATGATTGAATCACTCCATATTTCGGATGCCCCCTTAAAAAAAACTGCACCAGCTTGTCACAAAACCGCGCGTCGCACGTTATATATATGTAACAAGCAACCGACAAACTCAGAACGCACCCCACCTACACGACAATGGAAAACAACGTACTGACAATATTCACGCGCATACGTCAGCGACTGCACTCCACGGCGCGCAGCATAGCCGGTGAGGACAACGCCGACGATGTGCTGCAGGACGCGTTCTGCAAGCTGTGGACTCTGAAGAACATGCCGCCCGACCAGCTGCAGACGGAACGCATAGCCGCCACGATTGTGAAGAACGTGAGCATCGACTATCTGCGTTCAGCCCAACGCAGCGCACAGTCCGACGCCGTCTGCGGCGCCACCGACGACGCCAAGGAGCAGGACATGCGCGAACGCTTCGACGCCGTGAAGCGAATAGTGGAGATGCAGCTCAGCGCCACACAGCGACGCGTGCTCTGGATGCGCGACTACGAGGGCTACTCGTTCGCCGAGATTGCCGCCGCCGTAGACATGACGGAGGAGAACGTAAGGCAGACGCTTTCGAGAGCGCGAAAACTGATTCGTGAAACCTATAAAAACATTAACTGATGGCAAAGAAAGATATACACAGTCTGATAGAGGGCTATTTCGACGCCACGCTGAGCGAGCAGGAGGAGGCAAAGCTGAAGCTGATGCTCGCCGAAACCGACGACGACTCCGCCGACATTCGCGAGGCGAAGGCTACAATGGGCTTGTTCGCCACCGAGAGATACTTCACAGAAAAGGCGCCCGCAACGAAGAAGCCGCGCACGGGATGGCGTCGACTGAAGTACGCAGCCGTATTCGCATTGGGCGTGCTGCTCGATCTGTTTTTAGACATCGACAACCCGTACAATTCAAAACGCTGAAACAGCCTCATCTGATTAAAAACCATAACATCCATTCTGATGCAAAAACCCAACACGCTATGGAAACAACCGAGTATAGAAACGAGACGATAATGACTATGGGCGTACTGCTCTGCCTGTGGTTAAAGCTCGACGCACTGCTTGAGTACGGCATGCAGCACGTGTCGCCCTTCCTCATCGCCACCTGCGCCGTGATGCTGCTCGTCGTAGCGGGCAGAGCGCTGTGGCTCGCCCTCGCCGACCGTCGCCGTCTGTGTGCCATTGCGTGCAGTTTGCTGAAGTCAGACTTCTTCGACGCCGCAACCGCACTGGCTTTCCTCATGCCGCTGCTGAGCATCGAGGCATACAGCGAGTGGTTCGCCTATGCTGCATGGGTGCTTGGCGATGTCGTGCTGATTGGCGCAATGGTGCAGTTGCGCAGACAATCAGCATCTGCAGCCAAACAACCTCTCTAACAGCATCACCATCCCTCCTAATAATATTACCATCCCTTCTAATAATATCACCATTCCTTCAAACAATATCGACACCCTCCAAACAGTAACAACCCGATAATAATCTTCAAAAACATACATTTATGACAACAAACAAAGTGACAGCAGAAAAGACCTGCGAGTTTCTTCTCTATTTCGTGCTTCTGATGGTGTATTCCGGCGTGTTCTATCTGCTCGGCTTCGACATTACTGGCGAGAGCAGCGACTGGCATGTCATCCTCTACTTCCTCGTGCTCAACATCGTCACCACGCCCACCACAAGTCTCATAATGGCGCAATGGAACAAGCGCAAGCAGTGAACGGATAACTCTACTTGCAAGAATTAAAACTTGCAAGAATTAAAAACGGATTAAGCGTATTAAACGGATTCTCATTGCTTGAGTAAAAATCCGTTTAATCCGCTTAATCCGTTGTTTTGTTTTACGCACCCTAACAATCTGTGTATTTCTGGGTGCACTTCTTGCTATGTTGGTGCACTTCTTGCTACGTTGGTGCACTTGAGACAAGTGCACCCCCTGAAGGATTACTGCATGTAGAGCTTGAGCGTTGTGGTATCGTCTCCAACCTCCACGGTCTGCGTCTGCATCTCGCCCTTGCCGTTCACGAACTTAATGATGTACTGCTGGTTCTTCTCCACATTGAATGTAAGCACATCGTTCATGTCCTGCGTAGCGCCCGTGCTGCGACCACCGTAGAGCTGCTTGTCGCCCTTGAACACATCGAGGTTGGTAGCCACGCGGTCGCCCGAACTCTCGGCATGGTCCTTATCCTTGAACACCATCACGCGCAGAGCCACGTGCTTGTCGTCGGCTGGCGTAGCCGAGAGCTGCGCACGGTAAAGGCTGGTGTAGCGGTCGGTGACATTCTCGGCGTGAACATAGCGAATGTTGTCGTCCCAAACCAACGGGAAGTAGTAGCCTGTGGGCTTGAACGAAGCCGCATAGATAGCCTTTCTCACGTCCTTCTTTATCGCCTTGCCAGCGTCGGTGAGGAACCACGACTGGTCGAGGTCGTCGGAAGGATAATACTCGGTGAAGCGCCACTGACCGTCAATCCACACCTCGTTCCAGTTATGATTGCCGCGATCGTCGTGCCAAGCCGGAGTGCCAGCCACACGCGACGGGATGCCTACGGCGCGGAACGCATCGGTAAGCAGGATAGAGAGACCCGAGCACGAAGCCATGTGCTGACGCATTGACTCGTAAGGAGCCTGGTCAGGCTTCTCGCGCTTCGTGTTGTAGTCGACGAGCAGTTCGTCGCGCACGTTCTTGTTCACCGAGTCGATAGCCTCGCGCATCGTCTTGCACGGAGCCACGTACTTCTTGAAGCGCTCGTAGAAGTCCTTGCGCCAGTTCTCGCGCGCCTCGTTCAGATTCACGTAAGCCACCACGTCGTTCAGGAACACGCTGTCGGGCACGGTCTTTGCCCACGGGAACTCGGCGCGAGCCTTGTAAGCGTACTCAACGTTCTCAAGAAGGAAGTCGGCTGAGAGCGACTTCGCGTCTCTCTCGGGCATGTAAGAAATGAGGAACGCCATGCCCTCGCGCTGACTTGTGGGCGCTTCCTTCAGCGCCTTCTTCAGTTCCTTCGCATTGGCACCGGCTGTAGCCATCGTCTGGTCTATCAGCTTGTTATACTTAGCTGGCACACCGGCATATCTGCCGCTCGTGCAGGCCGACAGGCCGAACGCCATAAGCAGGAGCATACTCTTTATCTTCATAATCTCTTTGTTTTTATTACATTATTCATTATAGTAAGCGCCGCATCCGTTTACAGATAGCAGCGCCGTCGTTTATAGATGGCACTGCCGATGCAGGCTGCGATTGCTTAGTAGGCGCTGCCCTGCATCATTCGCGCGAAGAAGTCGAAGTTCTCCTTCACCACCTTGCGGCCTTCCTCCTCACCGCCGAAGCAGTTGATGCGAGCCTCGGGCAGCATGTCATGAGCGTTGAGGTAGCGCAGCATGTCGCCCGGCAGCATGAAGATGTTGCCGAAGGTGTGCGCCTTGGCGTACTCGGCATCGTAGAGTGGGTTGCGTGGGTCGCAGATGAGTCGCGCCACATTGGGGAAGTAGACCACGTTGAAGTCAGACTCGCGCACGAACACGGTGAAGTCCACCTCGTCCTGCGGCAGCGTGAGCTGCGACACGGCACGCTTCGAGAGTCCTACGCTCTCGGTGAGGAACAGGCGCAGCATGTCGGCGTTGTTGAAGTAGAACAACGGCGAACCGCTGTTCTGCTCTATCAGCTTGCTGCGCTTCTCGAGACAGAGCGTGGTGTTATACTTGCGCTGAGCCTTCTCGGCGTCGAAAGCCTCGGTGTTGTTCGACCATGAAGCCTGCGAACCGAGGTAGAACTCGCCGCCGTACTCCACGAAGAACGCCATAGCCGACTTGCTGTCGTAGCACTCCGCCTGCGGATGAGACAGGGTGAGGTCGGTCAGCGTGAACTTATCGCCGCGCAACGACTCGAATGTCATGCTCTCGCCCTTCTTCGAGTCGACGATGCGGTAGAAGTCGAACGGCAGGTAGCGCTGCGCCGCAATCTTATCGGCAGCCTCAGCGTTGCCGTTGTTGCGCACGATGCGAGCCAGCCAGTCCTGCGGGCGCATAGCCAGCGGCTGCAAGCGGTTCTCGTACATGGCGATGCTCTCGGCTACATTCATGGCGATAGGCGGCGGACAGTTGAGCGACTGCGAGAGGCGCTGTGCCTGTTGGCGTATGAGCATCGGCGCATTCTCGTTGCACGACGCATAGCAAGCGTAGAAAGACCACTTCATGAGGTCGAGTTGCGCGTAGAAGTTCTCAGCGAACTCAGCCTTCTCGAAGAACTCCTTCAGCTCCTCGTTCACAGGCATATCCTCAAAACGCTTATCCATCAGCGAGCACGCCGTGCGTGCAGCCGCCTCAAGCGCCGGCGTGTCTGGCGACACCACAGCCGACGGCTCGGTGCGTGTCATGAGCAGCCAGATGAGGAAGCGTATGTCCTCCACGTTCGGCTCGTTGCGATAATAGTTCTGCATGTCTACGTCGTAGAACGGCAACTGACGTCCGTACAGTTCCTGGAAGGTGTCGGTAAGGGCGTTCCAGATGCCCAGATCCGAAATCATATCCTCGTAATACATCGTGAGCACGATAGCGAGCTCACGCAGGTTGTCGCCTTTGAATTCTTGAATGTTCAGTTTCTCCATAAGCTCTGCCAGGTCTGAGGCAAAGCGTGCGTATGCAGCATCGGTCGTTCCCTTCAAGAAAAGCGGGTGACGACGCGCGATGTCCATAGCCGGAATGCGGATTTTTGTCATATTATTTGGTTTTAAGTTATTTTTTTGCAGCGTTTTTAGGGCAGCGCTTAAGCCTCTTTAGGGCAGCGTTTAAGCCTTTCTAAGCCTCTTTAGGCCTTCCTAAGCCTTAACTAACTAAGCCGAACTAAGCCTCTTTAAGCCTTCCTAAGCCTTAACCAACTAAGCCTCTTTAAGCCTTCCTAAGCCTTTGCCAACTAAGCCGAGCTAAGGCCCTTTAGG
>ERZ1026882.1391-NODE-1391-length-10264-cov-3.550201_pt1 | contig 10264 bp, 9 predicted proteins | sample MGYA00380171_ERZ1026882 | MGnify/ENA primary metagenome ERZ1026882 (study PRJEB33269, sample SAMEA4719807) | human gut metagenome | biome: human-associated habitat; feature: organic feature; material: feces | place: Cameroon | collected 2013-10 ...
CATTCAGAGAGGCTCAGGTTTCTCTTGAGGTCGGCAAGGTGTTCGACACCGAAAAGAGCATTGTGAGCTATGACAATCTCGGTATTGCGAGACTTATCTATCAGCTTCCCACAACTCTTTGCGATATGTTCTTGAAGGAGGTTTTCAAGCGCGGCTCTATCGATAATCTCGATCAGGAAACGCTCTTTACAATACAGAAGTTCTTTGAAAACAACCTCAACGTATCCGAAACCTCAAGGAAGCTCTTTGTACACAGAAATACTCTTGTATATCGTCTTGAAAAGATTAAAAAGCTCACAGGCCTTGACCTTCGCGAGTTTGACGACGCAATAGTATTTAAAGTAGCTCTTATGGTTAAGAAATATCTTGATTCAAGCCCTGTCAAGTATTAAAGAAAAGAAATTTTCCGCGCACTGTTGCGAATAGGCGAATTGCACAATGTTGCAAGTGCGATTTTGTCTAAAGTGCGCGAATATAATTTACCATATTACAAAATGGTTACAAACTTGACGTTCTATGCTATAATTAAAGGCGGTATTATGAGTGATTATACTCATTTTGCCGCCTATATTTTTTACAGCGGTTGTGTAGAGTCTCTGCCTGTCGGTATTAAACTTTACGGCGGAGTCAGCGGTGGGAATATTGTGAAAAGCAGAGGTATGTTCTAAGTGATTGAATTTAAAAATGTATCAAAAACTTACGATAACGGGACCGAAGCACTCAAAAATGTCAATATCAAGATAAACGACGGAGAATTTGTCTTCGTGGTCGGCTCATCGGGAGCCGGCAAGAGTACGTTCCTCAAGATAATGATGCGCGAGCAGGTGCCTAACAGCGGTTCTGTTATCATAAACGGTTATCATCTTAATAATTTAAAGAAAAAAGAGATTCCTCTTTTCAGAAGGACTCTCGGTATAGTATTCCAGGATTTCAGACTTATCCCGACCATGACGGTGTTTGACAATGTCGCATTTGCGATGCGCTGCATCGGTGCCAAGGAAAAGGAAGTCAGAAAACGCGTGCCTTATATACTCAGCCTTGTAGGACTTGCATCCAAGGCGAGAAATCTGCCGACGGAGTTGTCGGGCGGCGAGCAGCAGAGAGTAGCTCTCGCACGTGCGCTTGTAAACAATGCGGGGCTTATAATTGCGGATGAGCCTACGGGCAACATCGACCCAGAAATGTCTTACGAAATAGTTGACCTTTTAAACCATATAAACGCAAACGGAACCACCGTGGTAATGGTAACGCACGAGCACAACCTCGTCCGTCACTTCCACCACAGGGTTATTACAATAGAACAGGGTACCGTGGTTTCGGATTCCGAAGACACCGAGGCGCTTCCCGATGATTATGCCACCATCGAAAGAGACTATGCTTCCGACGCGTCAAATGCGGAAAGAGCGGCGGCAGCCGCGGCTGCGGTTCAGAACATTGCCTCCTCGGAGACGGTGGAGGATCGTGTTGCCAAGCAAAAGGAAGACAGCATAAGCCCGTTTTATGTTCAGCCGAATTCGGACGCCGACCTCGAAAAGTTTATGGCGACATACGGCGTGGATTCGGATTCCTCCGACGATGACGTTGATTACTCAAAGTATCTCGACGCCATTGAAAAAAAGACCGGAGGTGACAACAGGTGAAAGGGACAAGCTTAAAATATCTTACGCATGAGGGCTTCCGCAATGTGTGGGTCAATCGCCTTATGTCATTGGCATCCGTTACGGTGCTTATGGCGTGCCTTATAATTATGGGCGCGGGCATAATGATATTCTTCAACATAAATACTCTTCTGGACAGCGTTCAGTCGCAAAACGTGGTAATGGTTTATGTTGCCGACGACGCCTCGGAGGACGAAACGGCTCAGATAGGCTCGTCGCTTAATAATATCGGCAATATCGAGAGCTGTGAATTTGTACCGAAGGAAGAAGCTTTTCAGAAGCAGATAGAGAGTATGGGCGGCGACTCGGCTCTGTTTGAGGGCTTTGACGAAAGTCCCCTTCCCGATGCGTACAAGGTTACGGTAAAAGATTTGTCACAGTTTGAAAACACCGTTTCGCAGATAAAGCAGATAGACAAAGTCGATTCCGTGCGTGAAAACAGCGACCTCGCAAGCAAGCTTCTGTCGCTCCGCCACGCCGTTTCAATAGTCAGCATAGGTCTTGTCGTAATGCTGTTCCTCGTTGCGGTATTTATTATAGCAAACACAATACGCATTACGATGTTCTCAAGAAAGCTTGAAATATCCATTATGAAAGCCGTCGGCGCAACCAATTGGTTTATCCGCTGGCCGTTTATGATAGAGGGTATGATACTCGGAACAATTTCAGGCGTAGTGTCCCTGGGCGTTCTGTGGGGCCTTTATGCATTGGCCGAAAAAGCGTTTTCGCAGACTCTCTCGCTTCTCGGCTTTAAACTCGTGCCGTTTACCGAGTACTGGTGGCAGATACTTCTTGTGTTTGTCGCAATAGGATTGTTTACAGGAGGTTTCGGAAGTCTTGTTTCGATGGGTAAATACCTGAAAGAGCAAGGGAGCGTGGTCTCTGATGACTAAAAGCGGTCTCAAAAGAGTTTTGAGCCTTCTACTGTCGGTAATATTCGTTTTTTGCGCGTCATTTTTGCCGGCTCACGCGGCGGATTCCAAGGCGGATTTGGAAAACAAAATCGCGGCTGCCGAGGCAAAGAAAAAGCAGAACGAGCAAAAAATAAAGGATTTGCAAAATAAAATCGACAGTGCCAAAGAGTCAAACGGCTATTCCTCTGACCAGATAGACGCTTTGCAGGAACAGCTTGACACGTACCAAAGTCAGATAACGGAGCTTAACAGTCAGATAGGCGACAAGAACGCCGTTATAAACGACTACCAAAAAGAAATAGACTCTCTTCAAAAGAGCATAGACGAGGCAAGCGAGAGCATAGAGACTCAAACAAAGACCGTAAACGATACATATGACCTTTTAAAGGAGAGGCTTCGCGCGGCGTATATGGCAGGCGAAAGCTCCACTCTTGAGGTGCTTCTTACGGCAAGCGATTACGAGAGCTTCCTCACAAGGCTTGAGCTTTTGAGCAAAACAACAAAGCACGACAGGCAGCTTATGAAATCCTTGCAGGACGATATTGCAAAGCTTAACGACACAAAGAAGCTTCTGTCGTCAAATCAGCAGGAAGTAAAGGCTAAGCAGACCGCCGTCGAGTCCGAAAAGGCTGATATTGTTTCGTCAAAATCGCAGGTGCAGTCGCTTTATAATACCGTGGATTCAAAGCAGTCTACTCTTGAAAAGCAGGTTGCACAGCGAAACGCGTATATTTCATCTCTCAGCGCAGGCTCCAAGGAGTTGGAAAACGAGAATAAAAAAATACAGGCTGAAAAAGACAGCTACGATAAAAAGCTTGCGGAAATGGCAAAAAATGCGTCGCAGGGCACCGGCGAATTACCGAAACCCGGCGGAAACACGGGCGGTAATACGGGAGAAAATACCGGTGGGAACACCGGCGGCTATACGGTATCTCCCAAGGGTATGATTTGTCCGCTTCAGTATTCAAACGTAACTATATCGGCAGGCTGGTACGGCTACCCGAATCACAAGGGTATTGATTTTACCACAAGGGGTGCAACCGGCAATACATACGGTAAAGAGATCAGAGCCGCGGCTGACGGTAAGGTTCTTTCCGCCGAATATCATTCGAGCTGGGGCAATAACGTCTTTATTGACCACGGCAACGGCGTTTGCACAAGATACGCTCATTGCAGCGTTATGAAGGTGAGCAAGGGGCAAACGGTAAAGCAGGGGCAGGTTATAGCTCTTGTCGGTAATACGGGTAACGTAAGTCCCGCGCCGACGCCGGCAAATCCGCACGCCGGGGCGCATCTTCACTTTGAGGTCTGGATAAACGGCACAAGGGTAAATCCCGCGCCGTATCTTCCGTAATTTGTAAAGGGGTAAATCCGGTATTAAAGGAGTTCTTTTTATTTTGAAGCATCAGAAGAAAGCATTTATACGCATGGTTTCCGTTACCTTAATAACAGCTATGCTGTTTTCCGTGACGGCGTTTTCGGGCTCGGCTTCGTCCGTGCAGGATCAGATAGACGAGCTTGAAAGCAAAATAAATGCCAATAATAATAAAATCAGCGACAATAAGGCGTCCGTAAACGATTTGCTCAATCAGATTTCCGATATGCAGGCTCAGCTTGATGTTTACAACGCCAAGATAACCGACCTTAACAAGCAAATAGCGGCAAAGGATGAAATTATCAACAGCTATCAGGCGGAAATCGACAGACTTCAAGCCGAAATAAACGCCGCAAATATTCAAATAGAAACGCAGACAGCCGCTATCAACGTAACCTATGACGTACTTAAAGAGAGACTTCGCTCGGCCTATAAGGCAGGCGAAAATTCAACTCTCGAGGTGCTTCTCGGCTCCAGCGACTATGAGAGCTTTTTGACAAGGATTGAACTTATCAGCCGTGTTTCAAAGCACGATACGGAGCTTGTAAAAGGACTTCAACAGGAAATTGACGAGCTTAACAAAACAAAAGAGCAGCTCTCCTCCGACCAGCAGTCACAGCAGGAAAAGCAGACCGAAATAGTTAACGAAAAGGCCGCCATAGAGTCGGCTCGCGCAGAGGTCAAGAGCGTTTACAATACCCTTGATGCAAAGCAGTCGCGTCTTGAAGCTCAGGTTAAGTCGCTTAAATCGATGATTTCAAGCCTCGATTCGCAGAATGACGCTTATCAGGCCAAGATGGATAAACTCGAGGCTCAGTCAATCAACAATACCACGGGTTCTTCGGGTAACGGTGTGCTCTCAAGCGGTATGAGCTTTCCGCTTACTTGCAATTATTACGTTTCACAGCACTACGGCCACAACGGCCACAACGGCGTAGATATAGCCGGAGCAAATATAAACGGTCAGCCCGTTTACGCCGCGGCAGGCGGTACGGTAATTTCCGCCTCATATCACTCAAGCTGGGGCAACAATGTGCTTATAGACCACGGCAACGGCGTGTGGACAAGATATGCGCACCTCAGTAGCATAGGCGTCAGCGCGGGGCAAACCGTATCGCAGGGTCAGTATATAGGCAAGGTCGGTTCCACCGGCAACTCCTCGGGTCCGCACCTTCATTTTGAGGTCTATGTAAATAAGAACCGCGTAAATCCCGAGCCGTATATCGGTCTTTGATAAAACCCCCGAAAGAGAGGCGTTCATTTGAATAGGAAAATATCCCTGGGCCTTGCGCTCGCATTGATATTCGTGGCTATGGCAGGCTCTGTGGCAGGTACCATGGCTGTGTCAATGAAAATGTACAATTCAATAATCAAAGATCTCCCGAAGCGTTCACAGACTTATTCGCTCTTAGCGGAGATAGACGACGTTATCCGCACAAATTACTACGGCGAGATTAACGAAACGCTTTTAAACGCGGATATGGCAGAGGGCTTTGCAAACGGCGTGGGCGACAGCTACAGCTATTATATGACCGCGTCCGAGTATGACGTATATAAAAATGAGATGAACGGTCAGAAAATGGGCATCGGCATAATTCCGGCGTTTAATGAGGACGATATGTGCCTTTACGCGGCAGAGGTCTCCGACGGTTCTCCTGCGGCACTTAACAATATGTCAAAGGGCGACCGCATAGTCACCATAGACGAAGAGGAAGTCACGGTTTACAATTATAAAGAGCTTGTAAAAAAGCTTGAGGGCGAAAAGCTCTCGTCCGTAAATGTTGCGTTTATCCATGACGGCAATCTCGTTGCCGCAAATATGGTAAAGGGCTACACCGCACAGACCGTTTATTATGAGACGGTAGGCGAGGTGGGTTATGTTAAAATAACCGATTTTTATTCGACCACCGCGTCGCAGCTCAAAAATGCCGTAAATGCGCTCATAAAGCAGGGCGTGAACGGTATTATAATAGATTTGCGAGCAGTCTCGAACGGAACCGTGGAGTATGCTACAGACGCGCTTGATGTGCTTGTTCCCGTGGCAAGCGACGGAACAAAGGCACTCGCTACCGCCGTTGATAAAAACGGTGAAGCCATAGAGACCTTTACATCGGACGCCGACAGCATAAATGTGTCCACGATAATACTTGTCGATAAAGACACCTCCGGGCCTGCAGAGCTTTTCGCCTGCGATATGCGCGATTTCGGCAAAGCAAAGCTTGTAGGCACGGCGACAAAGGGCAACGGAACCATGCAAAAGGTTTATCAGCTGAGCGACGGCGGTGCGGTAAAGCTCACCGTGGCAGAGATAAAGCCGTATACAAGCGATGTATACAACGGTGTGGGCTTAACTCCGGATTATCTTGTGGAGCTGTCCTCTCAGAAAAAGAACCGTTTGGCGCTTTTATCTCATTCCGAGGATGAGCAGTATCAAAAGGCAAACTCGCTCCTAACCTCTTCGACGGGTGCGGACGAGCAATAAACAGCAAACATTAAAAACAAAACCCTCGCATAATATTATGCGGGGGTGCTTTTATGTTCGGAGTAATTAAAATAGAAAGAATCGGCGGCGGATTTTTTAAGAGGCTTCGTTATAGGCTTTTTCCGCCAGAGCCCGTTATCGAGCGGATAAGCGTTTTAGGCAGTGCTCCGTTTTTTACGCTGACGCTTGTGTGCGGTGAAAACGAAGAGGTCGATACGGGCGAAATATACAGCCTGCTCGGGCGGTGTGCGGGCAGAGTTATAGTGTGCGGAGGAAGCATAACGGAGGACGAAAAGGTTAAGAATTTCGAGCCTCGTATCCTGCCGTCCGTTATACTTTTTAATTCCGCGGTTGATTATATAAAGAAATGTTCTCTTCCGCCCGAAAAAACGAGCGTGGCGGTTATGGATTTTGACGGCTTTCAAAAGGATAAGCTGTCTTTACTTGTTCCTCTTGCATCAACTCTCAAGGTAATAACGGGCAATCCCGAAAAATTTTCTTCCGTGCGCCGACGGCTGTATGATGATTGGGGACTTGCGATGACCGTTACGGAAAACGTGAATGAGGCAGGAGGCTGTACATTTGTAATAGCTCCGCGAACCGAAAAAAACGATTTTGACGGCGGTTGCCTTTTATATAGGAATGAGTATACGGGAAATACCGTCTGCCTGTCGGGCAGTGGCGTTACTTTGCCAGATGACGTATCAAAGGCTCTGCCGCCGTGTGATCCGCTTCTGTTTGCTTCCGCCTTGTATGAATTGTGCGGTGCAGCGCGCCTTTCCGAGCTGTGCTTTGACCGCCTTGCGGACAGCAGCACTAAAAGCGGAATTGAATAAACGGCAGCCTTAGTGTAGCAATACGGCTTTTTATGCAGCCGAACAAAAAATAACGACACCGAAAGCAAAAAATTCGGTGCCGTCGGCTGAGTGCTTATAAGGCGGTATTGCTTCAAAATAACATAACCCCCGGGATAAGCTGAGGCATATCTTGGGGGCTGTCTTTTTATTTTTTCATCTTCATTGAAATATCAAATGCCTGAACGGAGTGAGTCAGTGCTCCTATTGATATTATATCTACGCCGCACGCCGCAACGCCGGGTATGGTTTCGTCGGTAATTCCGCCCGAAGCCTCCGTAAGAGCCCTGCCGCCGATTATCTCAACGGCCTTTTTCATGGTGTCGCAGTCCATATTGTCGAGCATTATTATGTCGGCTCCTGCCGAAACAGCCTCTTTTACCTCATCAAGGTTGCGTGTTTCGACCTCGATTTTTACCGTATGACCTATTTTTTCGCGAAGCTTTTTTACGGCTCCCGTTATGCCGCCTCCGGCGTCTATGTGATTATCCTTGAGCATGGCGCAGTCGGAAAGATTGAAGCGGTGGTTTTTGCCTCCGCCGCAGGTTACCGCGTATTTTTGAAGAGCCCGCAGAGAGGGGAGGGTCTTTCTCGTGTCGGCTATCGAAGCCGATGTTCCCTCACAGAGTTTTACTGCCTTTGCGGTTGCCGTGGCTATTCCCGACATATGCTGCAACAGGTTCAAGGCGGTTCTCTCGCCCTTTAAAAGAAGCGTGGTTTTCCCGCTGAATTCGGCTATAAGGTCGCCCTTTTTCACCTTGTCGCCGTCGTGCATATATACCTTGGCGGTAAAAGAATCGTCCAAAAGCTCAAAAACTCTCATTGCAACATCTATGCCGCAGAGAACGCCGTCTGCCTTTGAGACGAAATACGCCTCATTGCGCTGCTCCTCGGGTATCAGGTAATCCGACGCCACATCGACATAGTTAATATCCTCAAGTATGGCGCGCTTAATAATGTCGTCCGTGTAAAACTGCGGTAAAATCATCCTTCGTCCACCTCTTTTAAGATTATATGGGCTACCGTGGCAAGACTTAAAGCCTCACAATAGTCGGGTGTAATTGCAAATTTGCCGTTTTTAAGTCTCATAAGTATAGCGTCAACGCGCTTCAAGCCTACTCTTACCGCGTCCATATCCGGAATTACAAAGTAAGAACGTTGCATAATCGAGCGAATTTCCGTACGCATTCCCTTTGGCAGCGGAGCACCCGAAATATCCGTTTTGTGCTCCGTAACGGTCACGTGGTCAGGGTCCTTTTTAGAAAGAGACGCTATATCGTCTGCCGCGCGCTTTCCGAATACAAGTGCCTCCAAAAGCGAGTTGCTTGCGAGACGGTTTTTGCCGTGAACTCCCGTGTGCGAGCATTCACCTACGGCATACATTCTCGATATTGATGTGCGCGCGTCAAGGTCGACGTCGATTCCGCCCATAAGGTAGTGCTGGCACGGGTAAACGGGAATTAAATCCTTGGTCATATCAACTCCGTGTTTTAAGCAACCCTCGTATATTCCGGGGAAACGGTTTACAAGGTAATCGTGCCCCTTATATCTTATGTCGAGGTAGAAGTTGTCGCTGCCCGTCCTGCGGCTTTCAAGAATTATAGAGCGCGATACAACATCGCGCGGGGCAAGCTCAAGGCGTTTGTCGTATCTGTCCATAAAGCGCTCTTTGTTACAGTTGAGCAGGTATGCACCCTCTCCTCGTACCGATTCGCTTATCAGGAATTGCTCCATGTCGTTTCCGTTAAAAGCGGTGGGATGAAACTGAACGTAGCTTAGCTCCTTTATCGTAGCACCCATATCGTATGCGAGGCGGATTCCGTCACCGGTGGCAACGACGGGATTGGTGGTGTATTTGTAAACTCTGCCTATACCGCCTGTCGCTATTACGCAGAAATCCGAAAATACCGTGGCGGCAGTTTTGCCGTTTAAGAGCATGTCCGCGCAAAAGCCGTTTTTAACCTTTGTGAGCTTAAAAACGTCGGCGTTTTCGACAAGCGTTATGTTGCTGCGCTTTTTGGCTTCTACAAGGAGCGCACGCACAATTTCCGCACCCGTGGTGTCTTTATAGTGGACTATTCTGCGACGGCAGTGGCCGCCCTCAAGTGTTTTCTGAAGAGTTCCGTCGGGGTTGCGGTCAAAATTAACGCCGTATTTTATCAGCTGACGAACCTGGTCGGGACCCTCGTGAACAAGCGTGTTTACGGCGTCCGGTGTGTTGGCCTGACCGCCGGCAATCATGGTGTCGTTGTAATGAAGCTCATAGCTGTCGTTTTCAAGGCTTAAAACGGCAGCTACGCCGCCCTGAGCCAAAGAGCTGTTGGAAACGGTTTCGTCCTGCTTTGAAAGCACAAGAACGGACAGATTTTCGGGCAGCGAGAGTGAAGTGTAAAGGCCGGCAACTCCGCATCCGATTATCAGAACATCATATTTTTTATCCATATATATCCGCCTTCCCGGATTTGATTTGCTTAGATTTCGGCGGCTGCGTTAAGCTTTTCTTGCCGCGTGCATTAAGGCTTGTCTTAAATCTTTGCCGTAATGCCTTATTTAAGTATACCACAAAACAGAAAAAAGTGGAGATAATTTTTGCCGATTATGCATTTTGATTGCTTTATACAAATTATACCGCCGAATTTGCTTCGTTTTCGGCTTATCTCGCTCCTAAAAATGCATTTTTTATCTGTTACGGCAAACAGACATATAATAATTATTCAGCCGTAATATTTTATTTATATGGCGATAATTCGGCTGCTTCGGAATATAACAAAAAAACGATTTATTTTTGCCGAGTGTAAAAAAATGTTGACTTTTTGCTTTAATAGTGTTAATATACTTGAGCAGTAAAAATTGCATATGCGCCGGTAGCTCAGCCGGATAGAGTGTTTGGCTACGAACCAAAAGGTCGCGGGTTCGAATCCCTCCCGGCGCGCCAGAAAAGGACAGATTTCGTTAGAAATCTGTCCTTTTCAACTAAATCC
>ERZ1026882.1393-NODE-1393-length-10259-cov-3.384065_pt1 | contig 10259 bp, 6 predicted proteins | sample MGYA00380171_ERZ1026882 | MGnify/ENA primary metagenome ERZ1026882 (study PRJEB33269, sample SAMEA4719807) | human gut metagenome | biome: human-associated habitat; feature: organic feature; material: feces | place: Cameroon | collected 2013-10 ...
TCTTCTGGGCATAAGAATTGGCGTTGTCCCAATAAGTCTTGCCCTGTGCATGAACATTGGCTCCTATGGTGAGCGACTTCATCGACAACCAAGTGTGGGATGGCGATGCCGACTGGAGGTCGAGTCGATAATCCACCATGGCAGCCAAAGTGTTCTGTGGTACATAAGGCACCGTCTTGCCCTTGTAGCTCACCGCTTTGCCATTTGCTTGTCCGTTGCCATCGTCACTTCCATCTCCATTTCCGTCTTCATATTCGTCAAATTGGGCACGGGTGAGTCCATAGTTCACTGCCCAATCCAATTTTCCATTCACAGCCTGCCCCTTCAGTGCAGCCTCGACGCCGCAACTGTGACTCTTGCCTGCATTTACCATCATGCGACCAAAACCATAGTTGCCTGCCATCACGGAGAGCTGCTGATTGCGCACTTGCATGTAATAGGTACTGAGGTCGAGGTGCATCATGTGGTCGAAGAGATTGAGATGAGCACCCAACTCGTAGTTCCATGAGGTCTCAGGTTTGAAGGCGATGGTCTTGTTCACCTTGTCATAGTCCTTTTCGGAATGCGGCACGTCGTAATTGCCACGCATCGCTTGCTGACGGTTGGCATTCAATTCGGTTTGCAAGATGTCGCTAAACATCTGTATGTTGTATCCACCAGCTCGATAGCCCTTGCTCACGATGGCATACACGTTGCTGCCCTGTGCGTCTATCTTCCAGTTGATACCTATCTTTGGGAGCACCTGATGATAGTTGTCGCTGGTCTCGTGGTCGAGCACCGAACGGAGCGTGTTGGTAGCCACTTGTCCCATCACGTTGGCAGTCATCGCCATGTAGGCGGAAGAGGCATAGTGGATGGCAGTGTGCATGAAGTCGTATCGCAAGCCGATGGTGGCGGTCAGTCGATCAGTGAGTTCCAAGTTGCTCTCATGGAAAACACCTAGGTTCCATTGTGGGGTGTGGAAGAGTCCTGGTGCCCCCATCGCCACGTCCATCTTCACGCCGCCCGCTCTCTCTATCGCTGCTGCCGCAGCTGCTTGTGCCTGTGCCTCGCTCATTCCCTGGGCGATGAATCGCTTCGCCATGGAGGTGACCATCGATGTGTACATCTGGCTTTGGATGGCATTGCCGATAGGACGGGTCATCCCCTCGTTGAAATAGACCGGACCATTGGTCTTCAGCCAGTTGTAGGAGAAGAAGGCTCCAACTGTCCAATTCCAGATGTCACCTACGGGCTTGCGACTCTTGAAGGTCAACTCCTGGGTGATGGCGTTCTGCAACTGCTCTTGCAAAATGCTCATATAGTCGGTGGGCAGATAGTCTTGGTCCATCAGCATACGGTCTTTGAGATATTGGTAGCTGGTGGTGGAAGAGAAGGAGAAATCTCGTCCTTGGTGCTGGATGTCGAGGCCCGTGATGAGGGTGTTGCGTCGGTAGTTTCCGGCAAAGGTGGAGGCAGGGAGTTCGGTCTTGCCTGTCTCCAAGTCGAGTTTGCCGTATGGGAAACCGTTCTGATCTACATACTGATAGTTGGCGAGCCAGTCGATGCTCCATCCTTTGTTCCACTTGGTTTTCAACTGCAGTTTGCCACCTGCCTCATCATATTTGTCGGCTCTCTCGCCAGTGTGTGTGTTGCGAAAGAATCCCTTCTGTCCCTCATAGAATCCGGCTGCGGAGAGGGCGACGTGGGTGCCCAACTTCTGATAGTGAGCCGCCTCTATATTGCGGTAATAGCGTGAACCGTATGAGAGTTTGATGTCGGTACCTTCGTATTCGAATGGGTTGCGAGAGAAGATGCGCACGAGACCTCCTTCTGAGTTCTGACCGTAGAGCGTGCCTTGTGGACCACGGAGCACATCCACACGACTGGTCTGATAGTTGTGCAGATTGAATGCAGCCTTGCTCATCAGGGGAATGCCGTCCTGGTAGATGCCCACGGCAGGACTGTTGACACGGCTTCCGATGCCACGCACATACATGGCGCTGGAAAGACGCGAACCATAGTTGGGCATCGTGAAGTTGGGGATATAAGAAGACAGTTCACGCAAGTCGTGAACTCCCAGTTTCTGTATTTGAAAACTGCCGAGCGAGGTACTGCTCAGCGATTGTTGGCGAAGACGGTAGGTTTCCTTGGGTTGTGAGACCACGACCACCTCGTCGATGTCAAACACCTTGCTGCTGTCGGCGAGCAAGGAAATGGCGGAGTTATCCGTAATACCATAGGCTGTGTGTGCCTCGGTCATAGTGGGCAGTCCTGCTGCAACCATGGCGAGGACTATCATCTTGTGATTCATTTGATTTTCTTTTTTGCTTATGATTGAATTCTTTTTACTTCTAAATGATTTCGGCTGCAAAGGTACTGCCAATTCTCGCTAGATGTTATCCTTATTTATAATGATTGTCACCTCTTATGAAACAGAAAAAGGTAGATTCCAAATGTTTGGAATCTACCTTTTTTACTAACTAACTAACCTATGAATGTACTCTATCTATTCACCAATCTAATCAAATGTGTGGTATTCAAAGCATTGGGGTGATGTTACTTCACCTCAATGTTCTTGGTTGTCTTAGCCTCTTCCTTTGGAGTCAACTTAGGAATCTCGACCTCAAGTATGCCATCGGCAACCTTGGCTGAAATTTTCTCACGGTCGGCATCCTCTGGCAGTGTGTAGCACTGCTGGTAGTTGCTGTAAGAGAACTCACGGCGCAAGTAGTGCTCGTGCTTATCCTCATTCTTGTGCTCCATCTTGTTCTCGATGGCGATGCAGAGATTGCCATCGTTGTCAAGATTGATGCGAACCCACTCTTTCTTCAAACCTGGAGCAGCAACCTCCATGGTGTAAGCCTTCTCGTTCTCCTTGATGTTTGTAGCAGGAGCGGTAGAGCTGGTACGTGGCATCAAGTCTGTATCAAAGAAATTGTCCTCAAACCAATTTGTCAACCAATCTGAATTATTATTTCTACGAGCTAATAACATAATTAAAACCTCCTATTTTTAAATTTAACTTTCACCCTCCCCATTTGCAACTCTTGTGCCATTGGCAGCTGGCTGATGATAGGCGTTTCTTCTTTGCCAGAAATGGCAAGACTAGCTGAAATAATGGCACGAAAGTATAAATTATTTAAGTTTTGCTGACAAAATCGTCTATTACTAAGGAAAACTATAGGCGGGGATGGTGGAAAAAATGACTTTTCTTGCATTAAAAGGTAAAAATTGACAGTTTAGGCGAAAAAAGAACAATTATTTTACAAGACTTACAGAATTTATCGCTACATTTGCAGAAGTTATGATTTATATGATTATCAAATCAACCAGCAATCGGTAGGAATCATCTATTACTTATAATTATTTATCAAATCAAAAATAGGACTATGAAGAGAAAACAAAAGAGAGTGACACTGCTCCTTGCTTCATTGCTCGTGGGCGGGTTCTTGGTAACCGGGTGTACTAACAATGACTATGATTTCAATGAGATCGATGCTACGATGGGCTTCGGTGGGGATGGATTGGAACTTCCTGCCAGTTCTACCATGGACATACCTTTGAAGGACGTTTTGGACTTGGAGGAGAATGGTAGTGTAAAGCTGGATGATGAAGGCAACTATCTCTTCCAACTGACAGGTAGCGGCTCCTCTGAGGCAAATCCAAAGATAGAACCTATCCGTTTGGAGGGTAGATCCTATAATGCCAATATTCCGATATCTTTGTCCGCTTCTGCTAAGGCGACCAGATCGCTGACTGCGTCTTCGGGGATTCCTGAGGTAAAGGAAAAGATGTTCGAATATCATGGCGTTGACAAGAGTGTGAAGAGTTTGACGAAGGCAAACATGAAACCTGTTACGATGAAGTTGACCTTAGGCTTCTCTGGTATTTCCTCCGTTATCTCCAAAATCAAGAAAGCCACGCTTACCCTGCCAGGCTATCTCAGTCTGAATAGGGTGGTGGGCGATGGAAATGGCATGCCTATTCCTACGAGTTCTAGAATCGACATCGCAGACATCTCTACCAGTCGAGACATGGTATTGACCATCACTTCTAATGAACTCCTTTTCTCGGAGCAAGATGCTTACGGAACACTGTCCATTGCTGAGGATGGCAAGATAGACATGGATGGCTATTTCGGTCTGAAGATAGATGACTTCGAGTTGACGGGTACTCCTTCTACTGCCAATATGAGCATTGCTGCCAAAGTGGAGGTGGAAAACATCGAGTTGACGAGTGCCACAGGTGTGTTCGATCCAGAGGTGAACTTCGGTACTTTGGGTGAGGTGGATGTCACCGGTGTCCCTGATTTCTTATCAGATGACAATGTGGTGGCAGACTTGGCTAATCCGCAAATCTTGCTGACTATCAACAACGAAATGAATGTAGCAGCCACCGTCAAGGCGACTGTCACTGCTACCAAGAGTGGACAGACGACCGCTACTGTACAGCTGCCAGAGATGTATATCGAAAAGAACAGTGTTTCGCCTACTACCCAGATTTGCATCTGTCGTGAGAAAACCCCAAAGTTGACTGCTCAGTATGGTGAGAAAAATGTATATGCAGTGAGCAACCTCTCTACCTTAATTAATAAGATACCAGACCATGTGAGCATTGGAAATGTGGAGGCGAGAGCCGACCAAAGTCAGGAGGCTACCGTCGAGTTTGGCAAACCTTATCATATCACGCCAAGCTATGAGGTGTATGCTCCTCTCGCCTTTGGCAAGGACGCTGTCATCGAATATTCCGATCAATTCGATGGATGGAATGACGACATTGATGACCTGGAACTTTCCGAGAATACCTATGTGCGCCTGACAGCCGATGCTATCAGCAAGGTGCCAGCTGCGCTCATCCTCGAAGCTACTCCGTTGGGTGTGGGAGGTGCAGACATCAGCAACTTGATAGAGGTGAATATCAAGAAGGGCGAGGTGAGCGCTTCCACAGATGGCGAGACTGCAGTCACTTCTCCGTTGGAGGTTGAAATCCGTGAGAAGGTGAAGGGTGGACTGAAGCAACTCGATGGCTTGTCATACAAGATACAGGGCAAGGCTACCCACAATGGAACCACGGTAGAGGGCATCACCCTCAATGCCAATAAGCACACCTTGAAACTGAACAATATCAAGGTGAAACTGGTGGGCAAGATTATCGGCGATTTCAACTAAAGAGAGTGAGACAACAGATACAATAACACACAAAGACAAAGATTATGACTAAAAATATGATGAACAATATATATAAGCACGTCTTGGTTGCCTCTCTCTTGATGGTGGGTGGCACGGCGATGGCTCAGACACTGAACTCTGCCTATTTCACAGAGGATTATAAGTTCCGTCACGACATGAACCCTGCTTTCGAGAACAAGCAGAACTATATCTCCATACCAGCCTTGGGCAATATAAATGTCAACTTACAGGGTAACTTCGGTTATCAAGATGTGGTGATGCACAATCCGATGTATGGTCGGGAGGCTGGAGCCAAGAAGATGACTACCTTCATGAACCCTTACATCTCTACCAGTGATGCACTCAGTGGATTCAGCAAGGGGCAGAACCGTATCGCTGGTGATGTTGGCATCGCCCTTCTCTCCGCAGGTTTCAAGGGATTCGGTGGTTACAATACTATCGAGGTGAATGCCAAGGCTAGCTTTGGTGCTTCCTTGCCTTACGAACTCTTTGAGTTTGCCAAGAACACTGGCAATCAAACTTACCAAATCGGTGACATCAGTGCCATGGCTCGTTCTTACGTGGAACTGGGATTGGGACACTCACATAAGTTGGGTGATAAATGGCGCATCGGTGCCAAGTTGAAGTTCCTCTTCGGCGTGGGCGATGCCGATGTGAAGATGCAGAACGTGGTGGCTGACCTCTCTGGCAACCAACTGGATGCACTTGGCAATCCGATGTGGCTGGTGAGTGGCAAGGGACAGGCGCAAGTCTCCATGAAGGGATTCACCTATAAGTCGAAGACTTCTGATTACAAGGATCCTAACCATACGGGACCTGATGGCATACAGGGTAAGTATGAGCACATTGACGACGTGGATGTCGATGGAGCAGGATTGGGAGGCTTCGGTATGGGATTGGATCTCGGTGCCGAATACAAGATTACGAAAGACTTGAAGTTGAGCTTCGCTGTACTCGACCTAGGCTTTATCAGTTGGAAAAACAATATGAAGGCTGTCAATAGTGGTGAGGCTTTTGCTTTTGGTGGATTCAGCGATGTCGCTGTCAAGAGCGAGTATGACAATACGATAGACGATCAGTGGGATTACTATAGCGACCAGTTGACAGACTTCATCAATCTGAAGGATGAGGGTGATGCAGGAAGTCGTACCACAGCCCTAGCCACTACTGTCAACTTGGGTCTGGAGTATGCCTTGCCTTCTTACGACAAACTTTCATTTGGTTTCTTGAGCAGTACTCGTATCAATGGCGACTTCACTTGGAGCGAGGGCAGATTCAGTGCCAACTGGAAACCATTGAAATGGTTGGATGGCGGTGTCAACTTCGCAGTGAGCAGTTTTGCTACCAGCATGGGCTATGTGCTCAATATCCATCCTAAGGGCTACAATTTCTTCATCGGTATGGACCACATCTTGGGCAAGACCAGCAAGGAGTTCATCCCTCTCAGCTCCAATGCTAGCTTGGCATTGGGCATGAGCATTGCTTGGTAAAAGGGACGGTTAATGATTCCAAAGCTGATAATCCATCACTTGGTTGGCTTTGGAATGAAGGCTGTCGCCATCGAGCGTTTGCTCTTGTAGCAAGTTGTCTTCTTCTTGGGCTTGGTTGCGCTGCTGATAGATGTAGCAGATCGTGGCAGACAAGCCTAAGATGAGAAGGCAGAGAATGGCGATGATATAAATATCGCGATGATGACTGAATGGTTGCTTGCGCAACTTTTCGATCGAGTCAGGACGGCGATGGGTGTCAGGAATTGTGCAGATGGTTGCCATCTTTTGCAAGTTCTTGTCGCCTGTCGCCTTTGCCATATCTGCTATGACCTTGCCCAGCGAGTAGATGTCGGCTTTAGGTTCTGCCTTGGCTCCAGGCAAGAGCTGTTCTGGGGCGATATAACCACTAGTGCCAGCAGGGAGCTTGAGTACATAGAAGGCATCACTGTCGGATAGTCCGAAGTCGATAATTTTGACGGTCTGTCCGGTATGTGTCACCATGATGTTGGATGGCTTCAAGTCGCGATGGATGATTTGTTTGCTGTGCATATACTCCAAGGCATCCATCAGTTGGGCTACGATATGGTGGGCGAGTTCTGTTGTGAGCATTTCCCTGTCGATGAGGCTTTGGAGGGTATCGCCATCAATGTATTCCATCACGATGGTTGTGCCCATTTCGGGAATCTGTTCGATTCCCAGCGTACGACAGATGTTGGGATGCTCCAGTTGTAAACCTATCTCAAACTCTTTGGTGAGAGCTTGTTGATAGATGGGGGTATATAGAAAGTCCTTTTTCAGACATTTGAGGATATATCGCTTGCCATATTTGGTGGCAGAGAATAGGCGAGTATGCCCTGTCTTGGAGACATAGCATTCGGAGAGATTGCTGTAGGCAGTCTCTATAGGCATCGGCTCGTTCATGTTCATCTCCTTGTCAAGTTCCTCTGTAAAGCCAGAATTGTCAATCATGAGTGTCTTTATTTAGCAATGTTGATGATGGTGAGACCACCGTTTCTTCCAGCTACAAAGGGAGCGGTACGCTCACCATCTCGCTCAATGAAAGGCAAGTAGAGCGGTTGCTCTTTGATAAAGCAACCCGTGATAAACTTATCGCCTTGTTTCAACTTGCTGTTTTCGGAGGTGAGCACCTCGTAGAGGCTTTCACCATGATAATGTAGCTTCAGTATTCTGTTGGGGCTCCAACCTATCGTGACTTCAGAGCCAGCTTCCAGTTCGTTGCTGATCAATTGGTCTGCCATGAAGAAGGAGGAGTTGAACTTGGTGCTCTTTTTCAACCAACTCGAAAAGTCCTTGAAACTCTTGTGCCCGATATATTGGGTGAGCATATCGAGTGTCACCATCCTGGGCTTGTGGTCATCATTGACATATCCATAGAGACGCTTGAGGGTAGAGGCAGAGATTCTCTTGTCCATCTTCTGCTTGAGATAGATGGAAAACTCCTCAAAGTCGGTCGTCGTGCAGAGCGACTTGCCATATTTCTTCTCGATGAGTACTTTCAGTTCTTCTATTTCTGGTGTAGTCATATTCTAAGTGTTATGTTTTGTCTGTTGAAATGAGACTGTTTTCTTGATTCTTTTAATAGTAAAGGATGTTTCTCTCTAATCAGACAGGATGTTGGAGAAGTCTTTCCACCCATTGCTTGCCTGGTAGAATCCCTCTCTTCCTTTTGACACATGTATCTTGCAGGTGTTGAGGAAGCTTGTGCCTCGGGTGGAGAAGGCATCTTTGTTGCAAACGGGTGGGAGAGTGGCTTCGACATATATGTCGGTGAGCGGACAGAGATCGAAGGCATAGTCGCTTATCAATTCTGTCTTCTTGCCTATTCTCACCACTCTCAGTTGCGTGCATCCTTGGAAGGTGCTGGTCGGAATCTGTTGGAGGTTGGCTGGCAATCTCACTTCTTTCACTCGACTGTCCATAAACGCTCCTTGTCCGATTTCCTTTAGGTTGTCGGGTAGGATGAAGGTCTCGATGCTGCACTCCTTGAAGGCATAGTTGCCAATGGCGGTGATGGTGGAAGGCAAGGAGTACTCGCCTTTCTTTCCCATCGGAAACCATACGATTTCCGTGCCATTCTCATTCAAGAGTACTCCGTCTTGGCTCTTGTAGTTGGCATTGGCTCCCGAAACGTTGAGGTACTCCAAGGCTGTGCAACCGCTTGATGGAAGAATGCTCGCTACTGATGCCGGTATCTCGATTTCCTGAAGAGAGGTACAGCCCATGAACGCATCCTTTTCCAAGGTAGTCGCATCAGCAGGTAGGCTTACCTTTTCTAGACGAGTGCAGTTGGCGAAGAGACCTTGTCCGATGACGTGGTCTTCGGTATATCGTGATGAACCATAGGAACCGCCACCTGCCACGATCTGTACTTCTGTCATGTCGATAGAAGAGAGTTTGCCGGGAGTAGTTGTGCCGTCATCGTTCTGTCCCATCATCTTTCTTAGGCAATTTAGGTCATCTCCGTTCATCGGTCCCGACAGTGTGAGCGAGGTATATTCATAAAGGTTGTTGCCCATCAATGACGTGAACACGCCAGCCTCATGGAGCGAGATGGCATCGCTGGTGGTGAAGGTGATAGGTTCGCCAATGGCTTCGCCTGCACGACTGATAGCGTATGGCCATATCTGGTAGGAGGCGTTGCGGTCTAGATTGGCTATGAGTACCTTCTGTTGTCCTTTTTCTCCTTGATAGTTGGAGAGGACGACTTTATTTCTCTCAGTTGTTGATGCGGACGATGATAAGGCGTAATAGCATCCCGTCTCGGTGATGTTTTCTCCACCATTGTCTGTTATCTCATAGCCCACAATGACGCTCATCGGTCCATGACTCAGTATTTGCGCTTCGCCAAGAGTCGGTTTCTCATTGGGCTGAGTGGTGAAGCTCATGGGATTGCTGATCAGGGTGGTACTGCCATGATTGCCTTGCAACATATAATAATAGGTAGTGCCAGCCGTGAGGTTGAGCAATCGGAGCGATACCTGTGAGGCATTTCCGTCCGAATTGTCTGTCGTCAGTGTCTTGGTCGTCTGGCTCATGGCTTCCGTCGTGCCATATCTGAAGGTGAGTTGGGGCATGTCGGTCTCTCCCTCTATGCTCACGATGCCATTCAGCGTAGCTTCCGTACGAGTGATGTCTGAGGCGGCTAGGGTGGAGAGATGAGGCTCCAAGTAGGTCGGTTTGTCGCTACTGCATGAGGCGACAATCATCGTGAGCTGGAGATAAATCGCCAGTGCTCCTAGTGCTCTCTTGTATGCTGTGAATCTCTTGTATAACATGAATTTCTTGATTATATCATGATTTTCTTATTTATATAATGAATCACATGTGTGCTATGATTCTCTGTTCTCTTATAGTTTGATACCGATTCCGATGCTTCCTTGCCATTGCTTTCCTGCGATGGTGATGGCTGACGCCGATAGGGTGAGGCGACCGATGGAACCGAGTATGCCCAGTTCGCCAGCTACTCCCTTGTGGGTGAGTCCATCGTTGAGCAGATAACCGCCGCCCTCGCTCTCGCCGAGTTGCCAGGCTGTAGCCTGTCTCTTATACACATCTGACGCTGCCGACGACTCCTTAC
>ERZ1026882.1394-NODE-1394-length-10230-cov-4.465651_pt1 | contig 10230 bp, 9 predicted proteins | sample MGYA00380171_ERZ1026882 | MGnify/ENA primary metagenome ERZ1026882 (study PRJEB33269, sample SAMEA4719807) | human gut metagenome | biome: human-associated habitat; feature: organic feature; material: feces | place: Cameroon | collected 2013-10 ...
ATCTTACAGATTTTGCATAATTTTGTTGTTTTTGCTACAATGTTTTCAAAATAGGAAAGGTTATAAATGAAATTTTCATCATCTTTTAAAGTTGGGCTTTTGACATTATTATCGTTAGTGCTATTGGTTGGCGTGGTTTTCAAGGTTAAAGGAAGAACTTTTTCTTCTGCCGATAGGGTTGAAATCCAGTTTAAAGACGTAAACGGAATGCGTCCTGGAGCAGGCGTTCAGATGATGGGCTTGCGAGTAGGGCAGGTTGAAGAGATTACACCTGTTATTGATGGTGAAAACAGTTATGTTAAGGTAAAATTCGTTATAACAGATCCGAATGTCGAAATTCCGAAAGCATCGACTTTTTCTATTCAACAGTCTGGTTTAATTGGAGAATTGTTCTTGGAAATTACTCCGCCTAAAATCAGGACTGTTTATATTCCTATGTTGAATAAGGATATTCTTTATAAAGACGATGCTGTTGAAATGAAGTTAGACAAACAGTTTTATGATGTCGGGAAAATTAAGAATATTGAAGTAGTTTCAAAAGAAGTTATTCCATATAGTGTAAAAGATAGAATTAAGACAAATTTTGCATATAAAGTGGATTATGTAATTAATCTCCCGGGGCTTATTTTGCCTGAATTTTTAAAAGGAAAAGTTGTCAGAGAACATGGAACAAATAAACTTTTGATTTCAACTTTGGACGATGTTGTTTTGCCGTATCCAATTCAAACTTCGCCTTACACAATTATTGAGCCGATGAGAATTGCGGATTTTATGGATTGGCAATACAGAGCAGCTGAATCTTTGACAGAAACAAATAAGAAAATCAATGACTTACTTTCAGAGCAGGTTATCGCTGAACTCAAAATGTCTGTCAGAAATATAAACTCTTTAACAGGACAAACAAGTGTTACTATGGGCAAGTTGAACAGTTTGATTGACGATTCTTCAAGTGATTTAAGGCAACTTATGGTCATGATGGATAAGGCAACGACTGATTTTAATATGCTTTCTTATAATATTAATAACATTATTGGCGACCCACAATTCAAAACTACTGTTATGTCTACGGCAAATTCTGTTGATAAACTTTCTCAAAACTTGAATAAAATTATCGGAGATGAAAAGGAAGCTGAACAGATGGCAGAAGATTTGAGAGCGATTACTCATAATGTTAATGAAATTAGCGGCTATGTAAATTCAATGACAAAAGACGATCAGTTGAAAAAGGATATCAACAGAGCTGTTGCAAATGTTAATACTGCAATGACTGATATTTCCACAACATTGAATACTGTAAACAAATTAACTCCTGATAAGAAAACAGAATTGCAATCAATTATCGAAGATACGAGAGAAACGACTTGCAATTTGAGAAAATTCTCTGAAAAATTGAATAAAAGATTTTTACTTTGGAGATTGATGTTCTAGGCGGATAGTTTCGCATTGAGAGATTAAGGAAAAAATATGAACTTAAAAACGGAGATAACAAAAATTCATTACAATAAGGACGCCAAAGGACTGTTGTTGAAGTTGTTGGAGTTTGGGTCAATATTTTATGGAATTGGCAGTGGACTAAAAAATCTTTTATATGACAAAAATATTTTAAAGCCGAAAAAAGTTGATGCATTTGTGATTTCTGTCGGGAATATCACAACTGGCGGAGTTGGTAAAACTCCTGTCGTGTCAGAGATTGCTAAATATTTTGTAGCACAGGGTGAGAAAGTTGCGATTGTTTCAAGAGGTTATGGTGGAAAGCTTTCAAATAAAAATGTGAACGTGATTTCTGATGGAGAAAAAGTTTTTTATAACGCTCAACTTGCCGGAGATGAACCGTTTTGGCTTGCAACAAATTCAAAAGGGACGATTGTTATTACGACAAAAAATCGTTTTGAAGGGACAAAATACGCAGTAGAAAAATTCGGGGCAACCAAAATTATTTTGGACGACGGGTTTCAGCACCGAAAATTGCATCGTGATTTGGATATTGTTTTGATGGACAGCAAGATGGGGTTTGGTAACGAAAAACTCCTTCCGGCAGGACCTTTAAGAGAAGGTATGGAAGCGTTTTCTCGTATTGACAAGCTCGTTGTTGTGAGTAAAAATGTTGATCATTCAAGAGCCGAAAAATTAGCCAAAATTATGGCTAAGAAGATGAAAGTTGAAGCTTTTGTTTGTAAGACTGAGCCTGATTATGTTTATAATATTAAGACTGGTGAAAAATTGGCACAAGGAACAGAAGCAACAGCACTTTGTGCAATCGGGCAACCACAACAGTTTTATGCGTTTTTAGGTGGTTATAAAATTAAGCAAACAATTGATTTTGACGATCATCACAGCTATGTTGAAGAAGAATTGCCTGAAGGTTTGATAATTACAACAGAAAAAGATGCTGTAAAAATGCAAAAATTTAGTCGTGACGATATTTTTGCGTTGAAATTAAAAACAGTTATTGATGTTGAAAACTTGATTAAACCTGCAAAATAATAATATTTGTTAATAATCCGAGAGAAAATTGAGTCATTCGTGCTAAAATCAAAATATGAATATTCTTGAAAAAAGCCGAAAATCTCTCGAATTTGATAAAATAGCCGAAAAATTGTCGAACTTTGCAAAAACTAAACAGAGCAAAGAACTTTGCCTTGCGATTATGCCATTTGACGATATCGTAAAAATTAAAAGCGAATTACAATGTACTCGTGAGGCAAAACAGATTTTGGATATGCCCAATGATATTCCGATTGAGTTTTTAGCGGATATTGAGGCAATAAAAAAGAATATGGGCGTGAGTTATTTGGCAGAAGATGAATTGATTGATGTGGCTAAGACTCTCAGAACTTCAAGACTTGTGAAGAAATTTCTATTTGATAACTTGCCAATGTTGTCCAATATTCGAAATGCCTCTCAAAATCTTTTGGTTGATAAGATGTTGGAAGACAAGATTTTTTCAACTTTTGATGAAAATTTGAATATTCGACAAGATGCAACGCCTGAATTGAAGGGACTTTTTGCTGCTCTTCGAGATAACGAAAAGAATTTAAAAACGACTGTAAATTCTTTGTTGAATTCATCTGAGTTCTCAAAACATTTACAGGAAAATATTTACACGACTCGTGATGATAGAATTGTGTTTCAGGTAATGGCGTCATCTAAAAGCAAGGTTCCTGGGATTGTTCATGATGTTTCGGCGACAAACAAAACGTTTTATATTGAGCCTGCACAAATTGTTCCGTTAAATAATAAAATTCGAGAAATTAAAGCTAATATTCATTCGGAAATGGTTAAAATTCTTGCAGGTTTAACCTCGCTTGTTAAAGATGAAATTAATGAACTTGTTTTGTCTGAAAATATTTTGGCAAGAATTGATTATCATTTTGCGAAAGCTCGTTATGCTGTTAAAATTCACGCAATTGAGCCTGATATTGTGACGCATAAGTTGCTTGAATTTGAAAACATGAAACACCCTCTTTTGATTGGGAATGTTGAAAATGTAGTTACTAATAATTTTGAAATTGGTAAGGATTTCAAGTCAATTATAATTACAGGTTCAAATACCGGCGGAAAAACTGTAACAATTAAAACTATCGGACTATTTATTTTGATGGCAAAAGCAGGCATGTTTTTGCCTTGTACTATGGCGAAGGTTTACCCGTTTGAGAGTGTTTTTGCTGATATTGGCGACGATCAAAGTATTTTGCAAAATCTTTCTACTTTTTCATCGCACATGACAAATATTATTGAAATTTTAAATCAAAGTAATGAAAAATCTTTTGTTTTGCTTGATGAGATTTGTGCAGGTACAGATCCTGTTGAGGGGGCAGTTTTGGCACAAGTTATTTTGGAAAAACTTGCTCAAAAAGATGTAATGTCAACGATTACGACGCACTATGGAGAATTAAAAGCTCTTGAATATTCAAATCCATATTTTAAAAATGCGTCTGTTGAATTTAATACAACTACTTTAAAACCAACTTATAAGTTACTTATTGGAATTCCGGGGCTTAGTAATGCCATTGCGATTGCGACGAATTTGGGGCTTGATAAAGATCTTACTGAAAAAGCGAAAGAAATTGTTGTTTCGACAAAAGATCCGTCAATTCTTGTTGTTGAAAAATTGCAGGAAACTCAGGCGAAATTGGCTCAAAATCTTGAAGAAGCCGAGGAATTGAAAGAAACTTCTGAAAGTCTTAAATCAGAATATGAAGATTCTTTGGCACAGATTAAAAAAGATAAAAAGAAAACCGTAAAAATTATCAAGGACAAATTTGATAGAGAATTATTAGAGGTAAAAGCGGAAATTAAAAATATCTTGGACGAATTGAGGCGTGAAAAATCTGAAAAAATCGCACGTCGTTCGTATGCGAGATTGGCACAAACAGAACAGAAATTCAGGGGAAAACTTTCTGAGTATGATGAAAAACAGCAGTATGAAGAAATCGATTGGACAAATGTTAAGACAGGTGAAAAACTTTTGTTAAAAGAGATGAATCAGCCTGTGACATTGCTTTCGTTGCCTGACAAAAATGAAAACGTGCTTGTTCAAATGGGAAATTTTAAAACAAAAATTAAGAAAGAAAAACTTGCACCTTATGATGCGTCCTATGAGCGAAAAGAAAACGTTTATCGTCCAAGTTCTTTGAACAAGTTTGAGCTTCGAAAAGCGAGTGTTTCAAACACTCTTGATCTTCGAGGTTATAAGGTTGAAGATGCTCTTGACAGTTTGGAGTTTTATTTAGATAAAGCAAGTTTGGCAAACCTTGCTTGCGTGACTGTAATCCATGGACATGGAACAGGAGCTTTGAAGTCAGCTGTCAGAGATTTTTTGTCAACTTCTCCTTACGTTGCAAAATATCGTCCGGGAGAAGATTCTGAGGGCGGAGATGGTGTTAGTGTTGTAGATATCAAGTAGGGTTGAAATTCGCGAGATGGCGATAAGATCTAAGGCGATGGAACGATAAGTGTGCAACATAAGAAGTTATTTACTAATTTGACAATGAAAACCTATTTAGATGTTATAATGCGTTTTTTGAACATATTTTAAAAACTTGTACATAAATTCTATTTTTAGTAAAATGTAGTTAAAGAGGGAGAATGAATATGAACAAGATTGAAAGACAACATGTTAAAGAACAAGATAAAAATCAAAGACGTCATAATTTTGAACCGGTTGAAAGCAATTTGACTCCGGAACAGGTGAAATTAGAAGCATCAAGATGTTTGCACTGCAAAAATCCACGATGTGTACAGGGGTGCCCTGTGAATATTCAAATCCCCGACTTTATTCAGGCTCTAAAAGATGATGATTTGGAAAAGGCGGGCGAACTTATTCGTCAAACAAGTATGTTACCGTCGGTTTGCGGTCGTGTTTGTCCGCAAGAAAGGCAGTGTGAAGGTCAATGTATTCTCGGAATTAAGGGTGAAGCAGTTGCAATCGGTGCATTAGAAAGGTATGTTGGCGACAATACAAATGCGGAACTTCCGGAAATCAAACCGTCAGGGAAAAAAGTTGCAGTAATCGGCTCAGGTTGTGCCGGCATGACTGCTGCTTGTGATTTGAGAAAAGCCGGTCATGATGTCGAAGTTTTTGAAGCACTGCATGAACTTGGTGGTGTTTTGCGTTACGGAATTCCGCCTTTCAGACTTCCTCGTACAATTCTTGATAAAGAAATTAATAACCTTGAAAAAATGGGAGTTATTTTTCACAAAAACGTTGTTGTTGGAAAATCAATTACTCTTGAACAGTTGAAAGAAGATGGTTTTGATGCGATTTTCATCTGCTCAGGTGCAGGTTTGCCAAAAATGTTACACGTTGCTGGCGAAAATTTAAACGGAGTTTTCTCTGCAAATGAATTTTTGACTCGTGTAAATTTGATGCATGCCGGTCAGCCTGATAGTATCACGCCTTTACGAGTAGGTAAAAAAGCTGCTATTTTTGGCGGTGGAAACGTTGCTATGGACGCGGCTAGAACTGCTGTTAGGGTTGGCTTTGAAGAAGTTTATATTATTTATCGTCGTACAGAAAAGGAACTTCCTGCTCGTTTAGAAGAAATTAGACACGCAAAAGAAGAAGGCGTTGTGTTTAAATTCCTATATTCTCCAAAAGAAATATTAGGGGAAGATGGCTATGTAAAAGGTGTAGAATTAGAGGTTATGGAATTAGGCGAACCTGATGAATCAGGTAGACGTCGTCCTGTTTCTACCGGAAAAACTGAAATTATGGACTTAGATACTGTAATTGTTGCTCTTGGAACAGGTCCAAATCCGATTATCCAACGCTCAGCAGAGGCGGAAGGCTTGGATATTATAACTGATAAACGTGGTTATATTGTTGTTGACGGAGAAACAAGATGTACCAATATCCCGACAGTTTATGCCGGCGGTGACGTTGCTCCTGTTGGTGAGTCTAACGCTATTAATGCGATGGGAGCAGGTAAAAAAGCTGCTAAGGCAATTAATGACTTGTTGAAATAGCATAAATGAAGTAATGGAAGGTAAGAAGTGGAAAGTAGAATTGTGAAAAAGTTTTTATCATTATTTATGACGATGATACTTTTCACTTCTTGTTGTTTTGCATTTGAACTAGATACATCTGTTGATGAAGAAATTCGTCGAAATTATAACCCATCAGCATTGGAACAGAATTTGCCTACTCTTCCGAGAACTTCTCCAAATCAATTTCAATCATCGACTTCTAAAACAACGAATACTGCTGGAAATAAAACCGGTTCTACTCCGTCAGTACCTAAAAGTCAGCCGATTTCTCAGCCTTCAAAGCCCCAATTAGTCATTAAAAAGATGGAAAATGATTATAAATATGATAAATCAACGGCAATTAGGATAAAAAAAGGAACGAAGTTTAGGGTTCGATCTAATTGTGTAATTTCAGATTATCAAAGAGAAGGCACAAGGGTTTCGTTTACTTCAATAAAACCGGTTACACAAAGATATATAACGATAAATGAGGGAACGCGATTTAATGGTGTTGTTGAGAATTCTCATCTTCCACAATACAGTGGAAATGGCGGACTTATTGTATTGTTAGTTGATGGAATGGTTGTTAATGGTTCTACAAAAAGTATTCATGCGAAAATTACGAAAGCTAATTTAAAAAAAGTTTTCTTTAATAATATCAAAGGGAAACGAGGCTATATAAAAGGTGTTTCAAGACAGGTTGATAAAGGTGAGAATTTCTACAAAAAAACTCGTAGGACATCTGCGAAACTTGCGGATAATCCTGTTGGAATAATAATATCGCCAATTCCTACAATTGCCGGCATGGCAGTATATGCTGTGAATTTTGTTGGTTCGCCGATTTTTGCGATTTGGGCTAAAGGTTCAAGAATTTCAATTCCTGCAGGTTCTGAGTTTGAAATCAAGCTTTTGGAAGACGTGTACTTGCAATAATGATTTTTGTTAATATTTATTTACATAATAGAAAAATAATAAATTTATGGTTTTTATAACCACAGCGAAAAATGAAAGGAAATATAAATATGAAGTGTATAATGCGATTTACTGGCTTAGATTATAGTGCAAACATGATGGCAAGAGCTGTAAAAAATGGCTCAAATTATGCTGATAGAGCAGTCGGAGACTTCTTGAAATTAGCTAATAAAGAAGGAACTCAGGGCGCAGCATTGACATCATTATTTTCTCAGGCAAGAACTGTAGGGATTGATTCTCATAAAGCTTATTTATCTGAAATAGAAAAAAGAGCACATAAAAATCCTAAAACAGCAGCAGAATATAATAAATTTGTTAGTGCATTGGTACAAAACTATCCAAAAACAATTCACGATAGAGCTTGTCTTGCAGCTTCTGGGGCAGTTGAATCTGGGCATGTTAAACCAAAATCACTATGGAATAAAATTATGCCTATGCTAAGTAAATTAGTTCGTGAAGAATAATCATGATTGATAAAAGAGAAAGAGGACGGGATATAATTGTCTCGTCCTCTTTTTTATGTTGAAAAATGTATGGAAGCAGCTAAGCAGCTAGGAAGCGGTGCTACGCACGTAAGAACATTATACCAATGTTTGAAGTATGGACCAATGTTGTTGCAGTTTACTCCATCTGCTCGCAATCCGGACTCGTTGCACTCCGTCCGTCCGCAAATTCGCTACTCCCCGCTGGAGCGAGGGAAAGGTTTACAAAAGTAATCCCCCTTACAAATTTTTAAATGGTGCTTATATCCAAACATCAATGGATTCAAATAGCTTAAAGAAAGATCGTTTTGCATTTTATATGCCTGATGGAGTTTTTTACTGGTTTATAATAGCGGGTGGAGCTGGTATTATTATTCCGCAAAGTATAGTGTATATAGATATAAATGGTGGTAAATCCCCAAATATCATTGGTAAAGATGTTTTCTGTTCCATCGAGTTCCAGGAAAAGGCATCTTACCTTCCGGCTATCAACAACCTGCCAATACGGTAAGTAATGTTTGCCAAAGAGATGGGCAATATTGTGCAGCCAAAATCATGCAAGATGGGTGGAAGATTACCTATCCTTATTAATTATCCAAAACTTCTGCGTATTTTGGATTTACGGCAAGCCATTTGAACGCTTGTTCTTCGGTTTCCGGAATATCAATCACAAAAGTTCCGCCGTAACGTCCTCTTGAAAACGCCAAGTAACCTTCTTTTGCAAGGTTATTGAACGCTTTCCGGATAGTGTTCGGACTCAAGTCAAGCTGTTTGGCAAACTCGTGAATTGATGGAAGTTTTGAACCGATTGCATAATTTTCTGCTATAAGCTTTTTGATATGGTTTTGTGTTCTTTCGTAGTAGTAGAACGCAGTATCAGGAGCCGGGGCAAAAATCGATGTTTCCTTCTTTTCGTTCATAGAATAGTCGTTTGGCATTCTTATTACAGTCGTGCCATAGCGGCCTCTACGTGGCAACAAAATTCTTTCGTCAATAAGATTTTGAAGCGCATCATGAACAGTTTTTCCACTTGCGCAGAAAAGTTTTGACAACTCGCCGTGTGCCGGAATTCGGTCGCCAACTTTTAGGTTCTGAGTAATATAATTTTTTAAATCTTCTTCAACTTTTTTTACAAGAGTTTGGTCCGCAGAAATCGAATTATCTAGCTTAAAATCAAGAGTCATAACATGCCAACCGCTTTCGTGTGAATATTTGAATTTATGTTTAAGAACTCCATCAACGCCAAGTTGTTCAAGAGCAAGTCTTGTTGTGTTGTCTGAATATCCTAGAGTATCTGCAAGATTTCTTGATGCCGGAAGGATAGAACCTACTTGAAGTTTGTTGTCAATAATGTATTGTTTTATTGAATTAACAGCAACTTCTCGTTTTGCAGTTTTCTTTCTAACTTCTACATCTTCACCGTTTCTGTCCTTAATAAGTGTCCCCATACATTGTTTGGCTTCAACATAACCGAGATCTTCAATATATCTGATTGCGTTTTGAACAGTTCCGATGCTGACCCCGAGCATGTAAGCAAGTTCAGGTTTTGACGGCAACAAGTAGTTTGGTTTTACGTTTTCGTCATTTTCAATCCATTTGATAAACCATTTCCCAAGCGTAACGGCTTTTGATTCCTTATGAACTTTAAGTTCCGGAAGCGGAAAATTGATATCACTAACTTTAATCTTATGCAAATTGCCTTTTTGTGGGCGAATATATTTTTTCATACACACTTACCTCTGGATTTAATAATACACTATTTATAAAAAAACAGCAAGAAAAATTTTGCGAGTTTGTGAAGGAAAGTTTACATTTCTCGAATAGTTGCTAGGGTGAACAAGTGAATAAGAAAATAAGTGAATAAGTTCTAATCGCTCACTTTGTTCGAAAATAACTTTTGGTGCGATAGCACCAGAAATGAACTTATTTACTTATTCACTTATTTTCTTGTTCACTTATAAACAAAAAAGACCACTTTCGTGGTCTTACTCTAACAAAGCTTCAAGCAATTCTGCATTTTTAGCGGAAGTTGTTGATTGTCGAACTTTTTGCTTGTAAATGTACGTTCTGAGAGCTTCTCGGATTAGCTCACTGCGAGATCTGTTTTCTCCATCTGCAACTTGATCAATTCTTTGTAAAAATTCTTCGGGCATTGAAATTAGTACTCGTGCCATATATTCTCCTTTTCTTTATCTATTAACAGTTCGCTATATTTTAATAAAAACAATTTGATTTAAAAAAGTGCTATTTTTTATACAAAAAATATATATTAGTTTCGGAAAGTATTGATATCAGGAAGTTTTATGGT
>ERZ1026882.1395-NODE-1395-length-10224-cov-30.058905_pt1 | contig 10224 bp, 11 predicted proteins | sample MGYA00380171_ERZ1026882 | MGnify/ENA primary metagenome ERZ1026882 (study PRJEB33269, sample SAMEA4719807) | human gut metagenome | biome: human-associated habitat; feature: organic feature; material: feces | place: Cameroon | collected 2013-10 ...
TACGATGGTTCAGTATTACGGAGAGAAGCCAATCAGTGCCCTTCGCCCTTTCATCTCCCAAACAAAGCAATTGGGATTTGATGTATTTGAGGATACCTTGCGTGAGAATAAGACACTTTTCGCAGATGCTGCTCAATATGGAGTACCAGTTGTTATCAGTAAAAGAGACTCTGGCATCAATGTAATAGATGGCATCAATGGAATAGTAAATGAATTGTTAGATAAGTTGGGATATGAGTAGAAAGAATTTTTATGTTTCCGAGATGGAGCACTTTCTTGCTTTCTTAAACAAATTGCCACAAGCTATAGTTCAAGAAATCGAGAATGGTGAAAAACAGATAGATATAAATATAATTTCTTCTTCCAAAGAACCAAATGAGCCAATGTCTGAAAACTCCATTGTTGTTTCAGAAGCCATCACTTTTCTCAACTCCATGCAATCACGTGAGGAAGCCTCTTCTTATTTTTCTACTAATGACTTGAAAAAGGCTGATTTAGAAGCCATTTGCAAACAATTAGATCTTCCTTTTACCAAGAAGGAGAACATGAAGACTCTACAGGAAAAAATTATAGAGGGAACTGTTGGATATAAGTTGAGGTCACAGGCAATACAAAAATAGAAATGAAAGATACTCATAGATATGTTATAGAGACGGCAAACCTTGATACAGCATTGAAAGTGTTTGCTCAAATGAATCAAGGAATAAGTATAAATCGTACGGATAATGACAATGAAATCAGATTATATATAACAGATGGAAGCCGAAAAGGAATTCTTCAATACCTCGGAGTATCAGCGAGTGCTCAGTAAGGCATTGAACTATACTTCCGATAAGAACGCCATCGTTACCATCGGTATCAAGCCAAACCGCCCAGAAACAGGCTATGGCTATGTCGTCGCAGCGTAGGCAAGAATATCCGATTGTATGAATGCAAGAACTTCGTGGTTCATGCAGCCGATTTGATATAAATACAAAAACATTTTATAATAGATAAAAAATAAAACAATGGAAGAAAAAGTAATTGAATTGATTGCTCGAGTACTTAATGTACCAACAACAGAAATCGATATGGATACCGAAATTGGTGAGCCAGATGAGTGGGATTCTCTTCATAATGTAGAGATCATCTCTCAATTGGAGAAGGAATTTAATGTGAAGATTACATCTGATATGATTATGGACTTGGAAGATGTGTCTGATATTGTTAGTCTCATTGAGGATTTGACAGAATAATATATCTTAGAGTTCAAAGAACGTAAGAGAGACGATACAATAGAAATATATAACACAAAGAATAATTTATATGTTAGAAAGTATCGAAAAACAAGTATGGCAGTGGGCGGCCGTGCAGCCCAATAAGATAGCTGTAAAGAGTGGAAAGAAATCTGCAACATATCTTCAGTTATGTCAACGCATATTGGGAGCAAGAGATTATTTCAAATCTCAATTATCACAAAACGAAGGAAATGTTGTTATCCTTGCAGCCGGTAAGCAGATAGAGTTTGTGTATGCATATTTTGGTGCACACTTAGCTGGATTAAAGGTAGTTCCTATTGATGCTGCTACGAATCCTACTAGATTGGATTATATTGTGAAGCAAACGCATGCTAATCTTCTGGTTGGTTTTGATGAGAGCGAACAGGAGGTTGCTAAGGCTAAATTGAAAGACTTTGCAGAGTTATCTGCTGATTTCTCTACACCTTTGTTTTCTGGTGGAAATGAAATAGCAGACATCCTTTTTACAACAGGTACTACAGGTAAACCTAAGGGGGTGCCTTTGACTTATGACAATGAGGCTGCTGCAGCAAGAAATATCAACGAGTTTATTGGTAATTCACAGGAAGATGTCGAACTTTTAGCTCTTCCTGTCAGCCATTCCTTTGGCTTGGGTAGAGTAAGATGTTGTCTTTCTAAGGGAGCGACGTTGATCCTGCTCGGTAGCTTTGCCAATGTAAAGAAGATATATCGCACGATGGAGGAGGAACATGTTACCGGTTTTACAATGGTTCCTGCCAGTTGGCGATACCTCAAAAAACTTACAGGTGATAAACTGGGTGAATTCAATGATCAGCTTAGATATATAGAAATGGGCAGTGCCTTCTTCTCTAAGGATGAGAAGCAGGAACTCGCCGATTTACTTCCTCATACCAGAGTATGTATGCACTATGGTTTGACGGAAGCTTCTCGTTCTGCTTTCATGGAATTTCATCAGGATAAAGCACATTTGGATTCTGTAGGAAAGGCTTCACCAAATACTGATATCAAGGTGCTGGATGAAAATGGAGCAGAATGTGGGGTAAATCAAGAAGGTGAAATCTGTGTAAAGGGTGACCATGTAACTCATGGATATCTTGACTTGCCAATAGAGGAATCTTTCTTTGGTGATTATTTCCGTACAGGAGATTGGGGATATAAGACAGAAGAAGGATATATTTATTTAATAAGCAGAAAGAAAGAACTGATAAATGTCGGTGGTAAGAAGGTAAGTCCTATAGAAGTAGAAGAGCAGTTATTCAAGATTTCTGGTATAGCAGATTGTGCTTGTATTGGTGTGCCAGATGAGGAAGGTGTTCTTGGCGAGGTTGTTAAGGCATTCATCGTGAAAGACCAAGATAGTGACATTACTTTTGATGATGTTAAAAACCAACTGAACGGTAAACTTGAGTCTTATAAACTTCCTGTTCACTATGAATGGATAGATGAAATACCAAAGACTCAGAATGGAAAAATTCAACGAGGTTTATTAAAATGATTGATATAAAGAATAAAAAAGATTGTTGTGGTTGCCATGCTTGTGGTGACGTGTGCCATGCGCAGGCTATAACTTTCCGTACAGACCATGAAGGATTCTGGTATCCCGAGGTTGATAAGGAAAAGTGCACTGATTGTCATCTTTGCGAGAAAATTTGTCCGATGATCAACATCGACAAGTTGAAGCATAATGATTTGGCAGAACCTAAGGTTTTTGGTGGTTATAACAAGGATATTGTTATTCGCTTTGATAGTACATCTGGTGGCATCTTTACTCTTCTGGCACAAGCCATGTATAAGCAGAAAGGATATGTTAGTGGTGCCATCTATACAGATGACTTGAAGGTATTCAACTTCATTTCTAATGACAAGAAAGATTTGAAGCGCCTTCGTAGTTCCAAGTATGTACAGAGTAATGCGGTAGGTCTGTATAAGCAGATTAAGCAGTTGCTGATTGCTGGCGAAAAAGTTTTAGCCTGTGGTTCACCTTGTCAGATGGCTGCTCTGCGAAGCTTCCTTCGTAAGGATTACGATAATCTTATCATAGTAGATTTCCTTTGTCGTGCAACGAACTCTCCAAAGGTCTTTGAGAAATACAAGGAGTCTTTGGAAGCCCGATATGGTTCTAAGATAATATCTATTAAGGACAAAAACAAGGATCACGGTTGGCATAGTCTTGCCAGAAAGATAACATTCGAGAATGGTCAGGTATATTATGGCGAAGGTCATGAGGATGATTATCGCCGTGGATATCACGATAATGTCTTTGAGCGCCCTTCTTGTTATGAATGTAAGTTCAAGGGGATTCCACGTATGAGTGACATTACTCTTGGTGATTTCTGGGGAATCGGACAGGTAGATCCTTCTTTGGAACAGAACTTAGGAACCTCTCTTATCATGATCAATTCCAAGAAAGGTTTGGAATACTTTGAAAAGATTAAGGAAAAGTTAGTTGTTAAAGAGTTTGCTTTGAAGGATATTGTTCCTGGTAATAGCACTGCTATTATGGGTGGTAAGCTTCCTTATCCTGCTAATATCAATCGAGATGAATTCTTTAAAGCACTTGATGAAATGCCATTTGATAAATGTGCAGCTAAGTTCTTCCCATACGAATGTAATGATAAGATTTCAACTAAGCGTAAGGTAAAAAATATCCTTCGTGTCATTTATCGCAATAAGAAGAATCCAATGCAGTTGCTCCGTATCTTCTATTGGAATTATTGTAGAAAGAATATCCATAGCAATTTGTCAGAAGGAAAGGTATTCTATGTTCTTTCTCATTGTGCCATAGATATTGCCAAGACAGCAAATGTAGAAATTGGTGGTCAGGTAAGTCTTAATCAGAAACGAACACGTGGCAGTAAGGGGGAGTTTCGACTATTGGTAGAGGATGGTGCCAAACTGAGTTTTGGTAAAGGTCATTCTTATTTTAAGTATGATAGTGATGTACAGGTATTTAAGGGCGCACAGTTGTTAATAGGTAGTTGTGCTACCAATATTGGTTTGAATATAGTTTGTTCAGAGAAGATTGTATTGGGAGATGATGTACATATAGGACGTGATGTTTGGATACGAGATAACAATGGCGGTCATCATGTCATCATTAAGGGATACAAAGACAAGGCACCGATAGTAATTGGTGACCATGTATGGATTTGCTCAAACGTTAGTATTACCAAGGGGGTAACTATTGGTGAGGGGGCTATTATTTCTGCCAATAGTGTTGTTACAACTAACATCCCTGCTCATTGCATCGCTTCAGGTAATCCAGCCAAGGTGATTGCTGAAAATGTTTATTGGAGACCATAATAAAAAGAAGAATAAATGGCAAATAACAAACGAATAGCAAAGAATACGATGTTCCTGTATTTTAGAATGCTGCTGATAATGGGCGTTTCGCTCTATACATCACGTATAGTTCTGAAAACTTTAGGAATAGAAGATTTTGGCATATATAATGTGGTTGGCGGTATTGTTACGATGTTTACATTCTTAAATGGTTCATTGGGTTCTGCTACTTCTCGTTATATTACATTTGAGTTAGGCAAAGAGAATTATGAACGGTTAAACCAAGTTTTTAATGTCGCATTCTTGATACATCTTTTAATTGGTGTGCTTGTTATATTGTTGGCAGAAACAATAGGTCTTTGGTTCTTTTATGAAAAAATGACAATTCCTGAAGATCGTATGTTTGCGGCATTTTGGGTATATCAAATATCTATTCTTACCTGTTTTTTTACACTAACACAAGTTCCATATAATGCAACGATCATAGCTCACGAGAATATGAAAATCTATGCTTGGGTTGGTATTGTGGAAGTGTTATGTAAATTATTGGTGGTTTATTTGTTAATAATCTCGCCTTTTGATAAATTGGTGTTTTATGCAGCCCTGCTCTGTTTGATTCAAGTATCTATTATATTCTTTTATCGTATATATTGTTCAAGGAATTATAAGGAAAGTTCATTGAAACTTTATAAGGATAAAGGTTTATATAAAGAAATGTTTGGATATGCTGGTTCTGATTTGATAGGAAATATTTCTGTCTTAGCTCAGGGGCAGGGCTTGAATTTGTTGTTGAATGTATTCTTTGGACCTGTAGTGAATGCAGCACGTGGAGTGGCCTATCAAGTGCAGGGTGCTGTTACGCAGTTTTCCAATAACTTTATGACGGCAGTTAGACCTCAAATCATTAAGTCGTATGCTCAGGGAGATGTAAAAGGTATGATGAAATTGGTTGTGGATAGCAGTTGTTTTTCATATTACCTGATGTGGATTATTTCATTTCCTATCATGCTTGAGGCTGATTATATCTTAAAGCTATGGTTAGGAGAATATCCAGAACATACTGTGATTTTCCTTAATTTAGTGTTGGTGTTATGTTTAATTCAGACATTAAAAACCCCAAGAACTACTGTTTTTCATGCAACAGGTCATATTAAACTTACCAATATTGTTGTTGGCAGTATTTTATGCGCCGCATTTCCATTAGCATATTTATTCTTGAAATTAGGAATGGCACCAGAAGCTGTGTTTTGGGCTGCTAATATAACAATGTTAGTATCAGAAATTGCAAGTATTCTCATCTTAAAGAAATATGTTAAATATTCAATACCTTTATATCTGCTCCATGTACATGGAAGATGTTTGTTGGTATCATGTGTTTCTGCTATTATTCCATTTTTATTTTTTGATAAATTTATGGAACCTTCTTTTGTCCGCTTGTTATTAACAGGTGTGATGACGACAATGTTTATAGCAGTTTCTGTACTGATCTTAGGAATGGATAAAGAGATGAGGAAAAAACTTATGACTTTAATTTCAAATAAAATAAAATGAACAACATCATATTAAGCAATGGAGTGGAGATGCCCCCAATCGTAGAAACTACAAATTGGATGGATTATCCTGTCATGAAAAAGCTAGTGACAGCAGGGCTTCAGATAGGTTTTAGAGCATTCGATACAGCACGTGACTATGGTAACGAAGACGTCGTAGGTCAAGTGATGAAAGAATGCTTAAAAGAGCAAGGGTTGAAACGTGAGGATATTTTCATTACGACAAAAATTGGAAATAGCCAGCAGGCATTGGGTAACATAGAAGAACAGGTAGATATGTCGCTTACAAACTTGCAAACAGATTACATCGATCTTTGGCTTATGCATTGGCCATATCCAGACCATTATGTTGATACGTGGCATAAGATGGAGAAGGTGTATAAGAGTGGTAAGGTAAGAGCCATCGGTATGGCAAATTATCGAATTCGTCATTTTGAGCATCTTTTTAATAAAGGTGTTGAAATTATGCCGCATTGCGTACAGATGGAACTTCACCCTATGCGTACTGCAGAAGATATTGTTTCTTATTTAAAAGAACGTAATATTGCGATTCAAGCTTATTCTCCACTGTGTCGAATGATTCCAAAGATTAGTGAAAACGATATGTTGAAGGAGATTGCAGAAAAGCATGGAAAGTCTGTAGGACAAGTCATTCTTAGATGGCATATACAAAATCATACGGTTCCTGTATTTAAGTCATTGAAGCCGAAGCGACTAGCTGAGAATTTTGATATTTTCGATTTCTCTTTGTCTGAAGATGAGATGAAGAATGTGGCTTCGTTGGATGAGGATTATAAGTATCATATTGAATCTACCAGTTGCCCTGGTTATTAAAAATGAACATATATGAGTTTTATTAAAAGAGTTATCAAAAAAGCAATTAGAGTTTTTACAGGATGTAAGATTTTGTACAAGACTAATTGGTATAAGTCAATGTTCTTAGATCCTAATCATGAAATTTATCCTGATAATGTATGGTATCGAGATCATGATGAACGAAACTTTGATGTTGTAAATTTAGGTAGTAGTGGTGGTAAGTGGGCTTTTGATTATGCAGACTTGAATATAAAAGCAATGAACTGGGCTCAACAACCACAGACTTTACTTGAAGATTATAATCTTCTTCGCCACTTTCATAGCATTTTGAAGCGTGGTGGTTATGTTCTTATCACAATAATGCCATTCACTGGTCTTAATAAAAAGACAGGTCTCATGGATGCCATGAAGTATGTTAAATTTGATATACAGGGTGAACCTATTCAACCTTATATGTTCAATGAAGCAATACGTTATGCCACTTATCCTTTCCTGTTTAAAAAGACAGCTCTTAAAGTTCTTATTAGATATTTTATGGGAAGAGATAAGAAATGTGGACTTCATCCGGAAACGCAATTAGAATATAATCCTATGAAAATTAATGAATTGGAGAAGGATGCTAAGCGTTGGATTGATGGATGGAAAAAACAGTTTGGTATTTCTGATTTTGACGTTCCTCTTACGAGAGAGAACGAAGAAGGAAGAGAATATAGAATTAAATTGATGCAGACACTCATAGATTTCTGTACCGAAAGAGGCTATAAACCTGTATATGTCATACCGCCAGTTACAGAGCATCTTGCTAAATATTATACTCCTAAGTTTGAAGAAACATATATTTACGGATATTTGAAAGAAGTTAATCGTGAAGTTTTAACTTTAGACTATAGTAAGGATAGTGAGTTTAGATTCAATGACGAACTCTTCTTTAATAGTTTCTTCCTTAATAAAAAAGGCAGAAAGCTCTTCACAAGAAGAGTACTTAAAGACTTGAAAATATGTTAAATAATTCGATTCGGGGGGGGTACTCTGAGAGTATCAATATGTTGCGATTCCCTCTCGCTATACTTGTAGTATTTGTGCATAGTTTTGAAGCAGATATTGATGTTGCAGAGCTTCATGCTAGTGGATTGACCGGATTAGCTGTGTATGATTATATCAGGCTCTTCTTTTCCGTAGTGATAGCTAGAAGTGCAGTGCCTATCTTCTTTATTATATCAGGTTATCTCCTGTTCCTGAAGGTTGAAGAATATAATAAGATTGTTTATATTTCTAAGTTGCGGAAACGCTGGCATAGTTTAGTAATTCCTTATCTCTCATGGATTATTTTGTTCGTACTTTGGACTTTGATGTTTAAGGTAGGTGGTATTCTGTTACATTCAAAACCATGGACAGAAATTTTGGAATACTTCCAGGAGAATAGTTATCTACACATGCTATGGGACAGTAGTGTTTGGGGAGAAAGGATTACTTGGTTAGGTATAGAAACCCATAATAGTGGACCTGTACTCCTTCCTTTTTGGTATATGAGAGACCTGATTATGATGGTTGTTATATCACCGGTTATCTATAGGCTAATCAAAGAGGCTAAAATAACTAAAGTTTCCCACCCCTACAAAATAGGGCTTTTGCAGATATAAAACTCTGCTAAGCCCTATAAATAGGGAGTTTTAACTCTTACCTAAAAAGTGTTTCATGCAACATTTTTCGTTTGTTCTCTATCTTCCAGCGCTTTAGCCATGACAAGATAAGCTGAGGCAGCTTCGTCATCATTAATCAGGCTCTCTTCCAGTTCGTCAATGGTAACACCAAGATGCTCGCATAGAACTTCCAAAAGACGCTTTATGCAGGATAGCACTCGTTTCCAAAGAGTCAACGCCATAAGATCTTCCTCCATATTCTCAAATAGTTCTCCCATGGTTTCATATTCAGAGAATCTCTTCTCTAAGGCCATAGTTATATATGTAAGGAAGCAGAGAGTACAATCGGCTATTTGCTCATCAAAGTCTCTACCAGCACATGCTCCGAGACCAAGATACTGCTTGCATTCCTTGTTCAGAACCTCTATGTTCCATCGAATCTGGTAAACCTCAAATGCCCTGACAAAAAACATACTGAGGTCTGTGCTCAACAATACATTCCATCGCTGGTTTCTGCCATATCTTATAAGAAAGATACGTACAGGCTGGTCCCCCAGTTTTCCTCTCAATGCAATATAATGGCACTTGTACCGTCTGCAGTTATGGCAAAATTGAGAATTGCCTTCATATAGTGCTATCAGTTCCATTGCATTGTGCAACTTCCCATTTACAGAGTACTTGGTGTTGCCCATCTTTGCCAATCCAACAAGGTTCAGAGCACCCTTGCCGAGTTTGAGAACCTCGCTGATGAAGTATTCACAAGTGAACCAACTGTCACAAAGCACATACTTGGCACGTAAACTCTTGTGAGCCCATGCTCGTTTTAGCATTTCCACAGCAACCTGAAGCTTTGAATCCGTTGATTCTTTGAATCTCATGAAGTTAGGATCCTCTTTCTTGCGTTTTTTAGAGAAACGATTCTTACGTTGCTTTGCAGTAAGTCCGAAGTCCTTCTTCTTGCCTTTCTCACAATGAAGGGACATATCTATGGGTATCGTACTCTTTCCGTCAAAAAATGCGCATACCAACAGTTTGAATCCAAGGATACATTTACCCTGTACATGGTCAAAGACACGGCTGATTTGCTCTATGCCATAGCCTGTCTTCTCCAACGTAGTGTCGTCAAATATGTAACTTGCGTTATCAGAAGAGACTTCGGCATGCTCCTTGCGAAGAATTGCCAAAAAGCGAAGAGCCATACCCATAAAGAGTTTGCGCCAGTCCATGGTAGCTCTGCGCATCATTCGATAATAGCAATTGTGACCTGTAGTCAGAAGGTCATAATATGACTTCTTATACATGGAGTGTATGCTCTCACCTGCTATACGGAAAAGACAGAGAGACAGGATTAGCTGAACGGCAGGAATGCCTGCTTGCTTCTCCAAGGACATTCTACAGAGCAGATGACCAAGCCCAAATCGGGTGAAAAGTGACATTAAATTCGTTCTCAATGAACTTTTAACACTTAATATGTTGGACAACTCAGAAAAATTGCTTAATTTTGCATTCATAACAGTTACTCTTTAAATCGTTGTATTATTGTTGTTTGACGATTACAAAGATACAACTTTTTATTGAGAAACTGTTATTTTTACCCCATTATTTTGGGGTGGGAAACTTTAGTTAATTCACATCCCTTTACTGGTATGGCTTATTGCGTCAAAGCGATAGGTCTTA
>ERZ1026882.1397-NODE-1397-length-10217-cov-6.110707_pt1 | contig 10217 bp, 10 predicted proteins | sample MGYA00380171_ERZ1026882 | MGnify/ENA primary metagenome ERZ1026882 (study PRJEB33269, sample SAMEA4719807) | human gut metagenome | biome: human-associated habitat; feature: organic feature; material: feces | place: Cameroon | collected 2013-10 ...
GGATAGGATTGTCTGCGACTCCGTATCGTCAATATGATGAAACGGGGAACTCAAAGTTGAGAGCTTTCTTTGATGTTAATGGCCGCTATACGTTCGAATATGGAATGGCCGAGGCGATAAGCAACGGATTCTTGTGTCGGTATTATTATTACCCTCATCTTGTGTACCTTACGGAAGGAGAGATGAACGAGTATCTGGCGATCAGCAAGACTTTGGCCCGGTATTTCAATTCAAACGACTGCTCATTTCCGTCCGGTGACGATGTGTTGACAGCTTTACTGCTTAAACGGAAAAGGATAATACACAAGGCTGTCGGAAAAGAATCAGTGTTCAAGAAAATCATTGAAGACCGTTATAAGGAAAAGGGGAATCTGAAATATACGCTTGTATATGTCCCGGAAGGGAACGTCACTGATGACAACTCCGACTTGTTTGATTCAAAAGACAGCATCGGATTAGATGAAGAATCTTCCCATTTGATTGACCGCTATACGGAAATTGTCAAGAATGTGAGTGAGACGACTACAGTAAAGAAGTTTACGTCAGATTCGGCAGAAAGGAATAGGATTCTTGCTGACTTCTCACGTGGAGATCTGGAAGTCCTGACATCGATGAAGTGTCTGGACGAGGGCGTGGATGTTCCTCGAAGTGAGATGGCGGTTTTTTGCGCGAGCACCGGGAATCCACGGCAGTTTATACAGAGACGAGGAAGAATACTGAGAACCCATAAGGACAAAAGGTTCGCAATAATCCACGATCTAATAGTCGCACCCGTCATAAGTGAAGCGTTGGAATCATACAATATGGAGAGGAATCTTCTGAAAAATGAACTCAATCGTGTCCGGGATTTCGCTTCTTTGTCTGAAAATCCGGATTATGCCTATAAGGAATTGGAAAACATAACATTAAACTATAATCTAAGTATCTTGTAATATGGAATTTATCTCTAATGATGACAAAATGTTCGAGGCTGTTCTTCTTGATCCCAAACTGATGGAGTATGGCAAGTATGAGCGGTCAGAAATAACGACTGTATCTCAAGCCCTTAATTCTGACAATGTTGTGGTAAACGCAGTCGCCCGCATTATCAGATGTTCTTCCGATGGGGAAAGCGAGAATGAAATATATAAGCAGATAACTGCTTTCTTGAAGCAAAATGTATAGGCTATGATAATAAAACGTATAACCATTAAGAATTTCCGCAGTTATTACGGCGAGAACGAATTCCAGTTTTCCGACGGCCTGACGCTGATTGTCGGAGATAATGGAGATGGGAAAACCACATTTTTTGAGGCTCTTCAGTGGCTGTTCAACACTGCGGTCGACAATAACAGCATAGACAATGTTTCGGAGATGAAGAAAACAGAACTCGATGCAGGAAAGCGTGAAGAAGTTCTCGTGTCGATGCAGTTTGACCACGACGGAACTAAACAGGTTGAGAAGTCTTTCTATTTTGAAAAGAAAAACGATGGGGCATTCAGTACTTGGCCTGTTGTTTTCCGCGGGTATGAAGGCGATGGCCCGGAGCGTGAGGTGGTAAGTGGTAAGAGTCTGATGGACAGGTGTTTCGATGCCTTTATCCAGAAGTTCAGCATGTTCAAGGGCGAATCTACTCTTAATGTATTCGAGAATTCGACTGCACTTAAGGAACTGGTCGACAAATTCTCTGATGTCAGGAAGTTCGATGAACTTGTAAAGCTGTCTCGCGATATGGAGGGAAAAGCTGACAAAGCGTATATTAAGGAATGTAAGTCAGATCAGAGAATTTCCAATCAGGCGAATTTGTTTGAATATAATCTTGCAAAATTGTCGGGGGAAATAACAGAGACGCGTAGACAAATCAAAGAAAAGGAGAGTTGCGTATCAACCTTTTCTAATAAACTTGATGATCTGGAAAAAAATCAGGAGTCTGCGGAACGTTACAATGAGGTTAATGCCAGGATAAAGAATCTTAACGAGAAGATTTCCCAAATCAGAGGGAAAATAGCGGAGGTAGATAAGAATACGGCTTTGTTGGACAAATTGTGGGTTCTATGTGCATTTCCTCTTGTGTTGCAGGAATTCAAGCTGAAAAGTTCGGCTTTCAGTAAGGAAAAGAGACGCCAAAATGATGATTTTCTGAAGCAAAAAGCTGTTGAGCGGGGGAAACTGGAAGCGATAAAGGAAATGAGAGGTGCTTTGGAAGGCGGCGCAACCAGACTCCCATGGTATTTGCCGAATGAAGAGACGATGGAAGAAATGCTGCATGACCATATATGCAAAGTTTGTGGACGTCCCGCTCCCGAGGGCTCTGATGCGTATCGCTTTATGGTAGACAAACTTAATGAGTATCGTGAGCATGTAGAAGCCGAGGCAAAGCAGAAAACTGAACTGGACGCGATTGAACAGAAAGAGTTGTTCACGGGACATTCTGTCGAGGATGTGCATAACCTGAGCATAAGTTTGAGCGGCAGCAGGGAAGAAGACCTTGTGAAACTTAAGAATGATATTTTTGACAGGTTGAGTCTTGAAGAAAAATTGAAACAGGATCTTGAAAAAGATAATAAAGACTGTCAAGATTCAATGGACGAAAAGGCTCGCCTTTTGATACAGGCTAATGTATCGGAGGACGTTCTTGCGAAAGACTTCTCTGATATAAAAGGATTATTCGCACAGAAGACTAATGCTGAGGTTCGGAAAGTTGAACTTGAAGGCAAGCTGAAGGAACTTGAAACAGAATATGCAGAACTGAAGGCGCAATTCGACAATCTTTCACCTCAAGGCAATCAGGCTGTCGTATATAAACGTGTCCATATGGCATTGGATGCGATTGCGAACGCGTTCAGAAATGCCAAAGCAGAAAATCTGAGGCGTTTTCTTGGCGCACTAGAGAAACGTGCGAATGATTACCTTTCAAGATTGAGCGCCAAAGATTTCCATGGAGAGATTAGACTTGGACAAAAGACAGATGATTCAATGAGGATTCGTCTGTTCAGTTCAAACGGAACGGAAATCAAAAGTCCTTCAGGTTCACAGGCTACTGTGATGTATATGTCGGTTCTCTTCGCAATTTCAGATTTCTCAAACGAAAAACGTGATGAAAAATATCCTTTAATATTTGACGCCGCGACTTCTTCATTCGGGGACTCGAAAGAGGAAGAATTCTACAATGTTGTGGATGCTCTGAATAAACAGTGCATAATTGTGACAAAGGACTTTATTACGAAAGGACAGTTGAGAGTGGATGACATTGACAAACTTACTTGTGGAGTGTACCGCATCTGCAAGGCAAAGGGGTTTGATGAAAGGGATATGTCTACGATAAGAACACAAGTTGAAAAAATCAAGTAGGAGATATGGATTCGTTATTTGAAGCATGGGGTAACCGCAATCCAGAGTGGGAAGTACGTTACCAGGAATCAATTATGGATGTCTTTACTGATTATGGGCGTGGGACGACGCAGTATCAGCAGGCGCGAGGAAAGACTTTTGGCGCAGGATATGAAATCTTTATCATAGCGTTCTTTATCGGCCTATATTCCGGACAGACAAAACCGCTGGTAGAAGACAGAACAAAGCGAAAGTCTTTTGGACAGGCAATCAAATATTGGGGAAATGTGGAGAACCGTTTGGGCCGAACTTCCTACGGCAAAATACGCGAGTATATGTTTGCTGCTCTTGTGGCGAGGACTGACATTGATTTGATTGCTCTTGACAAGGGAAACATTTCTGAAAGAAAAGTGGTAGACCTGCTTATCGGGAAAATGGAGGAGTACGCGAACTTTGGCTTCAGTTTCATTCAGGAAAAAATGGAGGTTAATCCGAATTACTTCTTCAATGAAACTGCTTTCTTGCGTGTGTTCCTGTCTTTCCTAAATGATGGGAAAGAAGATGTTGATGAACCTCTTGAGGAATTGTAGAATTTCTTGTTATGGACGGATTGGCAGATGAACGGCAGGCATTGGTTTACCCCAAGAATCGCGTTCAAATTTTTTATCTTTGTCATTCGGGTCTTTACCTGTTCAATTTTCAGTGGCAATATACAAGATCATAAAAATCGAACTCTGTGAATGGAATATTTGGTGTTATTTCAGCAAAACTTTGTACTTTTGACATCGCAAGGTTTTTTGCAATTCCTCAAAATTCAGCTTTCCACGGCCTGTTGGAGGCATTTTTGTTTATATATCAAAGATACAAAATTTCTATTATATTGGCAATCATTTTGTTGGGAAGTTTTTGACATTTCCCGACAATCCCTGTTTAAGGTTGCCGCCTAAAGGCGACATCGCAGATATAGGCAAATTTTGCCATAAAGTGCGAGGCGTTGTGATAATTTTCACAAATTTATTCGTGCTGCCCGGATTCCTCTTCAAGAGCCGCATCCACTATCATAATGTAAACCTTCTGCCGAAGGTAAACAGGGGAATCAAAAAAGTTTTTCAGTCTTTATAGGGTGGTCGCGTCTATCACCTACATCAGGTCTGTGACTGAACTTTTCAGAAATGTTTCTGTCGGTATTCCTCCTGTTCCAATGATGTAGCTGTGCGTCGGTTTGAACTTCTCGGTGAAAAGAGGAAGACCTCTGTTCATACCTCTTTTCCCGCTTTTGACTTCAAGCGCTATGCACGAATCGTCGGACTGGACTATGAAATCAACTTCATCATCTCGTTCTCGCCAATAGAATATCTTTAGGTCTTCCTCTTCGGCTTGCGAGAGCAGGTGGGCTCCAATTGCGCTTTCTGTCCATCGACCCCATAATTCGGCATCTATTCTTGTCGTCCGAAATGTCTCTTTCTTAGAAGCGGACAGAAGAGCATTGTTGTATACTTGAAATTTGGGAACGGAATTGTATTTCCGAGCTTCGTCGTTTGCATATTTCTGCAGGCCAGAAATAAGTTGACACTGGTCCAGCAAATCCAGATAGGATGAAAGTGTCGTTACATTACCCTCATCTTGAAGCTGTCCGGCTACTTTCGTGAGAGAAAGTATTTCCGACGAGTATTTGCAGCCGAGTTCAAAAAGCTGCTTGAGCAGCGCAGGCTTGTATACGCGGCTTATCTGCAACACGTCTTTCTCAATTGCAGGAGCTGCAATGCTGTCCTTGATGTATCTCTTCCATCTTTTCTCATCAGCTATCAGTTTTGCTGCACCGGGATATCCTCCGAAATAAATGTAGTCATCCAAAGTGAAACCGAAAGCCTCGGACATTTCAGTAAAAGTCCAATGTCCCATCCTTATGAGTTCAAATCTGCCGGCCAGACTTTCTTTGAGTCCGGCTTGAAGCATCAGTCTGGACGAACCTAAAAGAACAAGTTTTATGTTTACGTGATTATGTGTGTCCCAGTCCCATTCGGCCTTTATTGCTTCGCTCCATCTGGAAATTTTCTGGATCTCGTCAATTACAAGAAGATGCGATTTTTCATTGTTTACTTTCATAAGACCGCGAACCGATTCCCAGGTCCTGTGTACCCATCCGAAATCCTCGGAATCCACGCCGTCCGCTTTCGCAAGCGTGTAAGGGAACTCTATGGCTTCCAGCACCTGCTCTATAAGTGTCGACTTGCCTACCTGACGAGGGCCGACAATAACCTGAATTTTGTCTCTGTCTTCATTGACTCTTTTCAGCACTTCATTAAAGTGATGACGTACATAATATCTCTGTCTTTCCATCGCAAAATGTTTGTATCTCTGCCGCAAAATGTTAGAATCCGAATTACAAAATGTTCAGTTTGCTAATACAAAATATCTAAATCTTACGTACAAGATGTTTAAATGGTTGATACAATATATTGAGTTTCGCAAAGATAGGTAATTATGATCAAATGTGAAAGTTTGCTATATGTTTTTTACCTAAAATGGACTCTTGCCATCGAGATTACTGAAGTGCTCCTCACACTATGTTAATCTAACATTATCAATCTCAGGGAAGGTCACTTGCTATGCGTGCGGCTGATTTTCAATCATTATGGTGTAGAAATATTTGTGAGACAATAAGGCCGTTTGGAAAATTGCTATCCGAGATTTACTGCAAATTTGCATAAAATCTCGGATAGCAACTTCTCCGGCTTCTTGAAATGCCGGTATAGTCCTCCCTCCGTCGCTCTTGGCGACATCGTCTGAAATACTATTCCACTTTAATGCACCCAGGCTCTTTCCCCTCAATGTTGAATTTGTTATCGTATTATATATCAAGTGGTATCATAATGCAACGGCAACGCATAGCCCGACAAAGATAGCAAATGTCGCGTATATGAGACTCTTTCTGAGGTTCTTTTTCCCCTTGCCGGAGTCCTCGTCGCCATAATACCGCTCATCAGTGCCATCGTAGTGTGCCTCAATCTGTTTCTTGAACTCATCAAGGCTTCTGCATTCGCGTCTCGAACCGCAATTCTTGTGTGTGTCAGTTTCTGGCATACAAAGATACCAAAGCTTCGGATTTTCGTCTTTCTCCATCGTGAAATATGTGGCATAACCATTCTCATCAATGACAATTGCGCCATATTTTGTAAGCAGAGCTTTATCCGCATTCGGAAACTCGTAAAGAACCATAAACGGCATATCAGTGTCCGTCATCCGCATTTACCGATACTTTCTTTTCCGTAACTTCCGCGACCTGTTTTTTCTTCATTCATGGTTTTCTTTGAAACAAACTATGCGTTACTCTCTCTTAAATGCTTAATACCTCGAATGATACCGTAAACCACTCCGGCTACAATCGGATTGGAAAGAAGCAGGCGGGTGTTGATATAAGAATCTCCGCAAAAACAACAGAGCAGGCAAAAGATGCTGGCGAGGACAACGATGGCGCAGGCGGTGATGCGTAGCCATCGGACATTCATAAGCCGTTGCACAACATCGGACTGTGCAATCCGTACACCATACCACACCGCACCGAATAGGGGAATGTAGGACAAATAGTATCCTGCCGGGTGCAGTCTGGAAAGAGCCTCTGCATTATATGTCCGTAGTGAGAAACGGATGTAGTTCGCAGACCAGATAAGCCAAGCATATAGCAGTGCGAAACCAAGGAATGTGAGCAAGTCTTCGGCAAAATCCCGTCGGCCATCGTTTCCGCGTGAAGATTTGCCCATCATCGGCCCGAGACACCACCCTGCAACAAGCCAGACAAGGCACAGCCAAACCCACGACAATTGATATATCCCGTTTATCATTGAGTAACTTAATAATAAGCGGAGCCTAGTGTAATCTACGGAGAAGAAAGCAATTATCGTCGCGATGACCCCCACAGCAACGGCAGCCTTTACACCCCATTTCACCTTTCGGCACTCATCAATGACAACGCCCATCCAAAAGCACCACAATGCCGGCGCAAATCCCGCAATCGCCCAGCTACCACGAACACATGGAATTCCGGAATAAAGCAGCGGAACAACCGTCACCAACGCGATAAAAAGAGTCGCAAACTTAGTCTCCGTATTCATATCTCAGCCATTTTTACACAACTTTTAACAGACCCTTGCGGTCTTAAATATATGTCAGAATGATGGAAAGGTAAACATCATAACTGAGAATATGTCTCCGGACCGACCTTGATTGTGCGGAAATCAGTTCTGGAAGCCGTCGTAAAGTGGTATGTGATTATAAGCCCATCCATCTCGGCAAGTTTGCGTAGGGGAGTGGCGTCGTTTGCCCAGTTCTCTGTCACGTAGTTCAGTAAATCTGAACTTGTCAGAGCAAACAACTTATCTTGTTCCGTCAGATTGAGTTTTATCTCATAAGCCAATTCCTTGTTGTTTTCGCTCAATGCCACATTGATATATTCGGAATCCGATGAAAATGCCGTCGGATATGTCGCTTTTTCCGTGGCAATCTGCTTCTCAAGAACTTTTTTGGGACAAATCCATTCGCCCTCTGCCAGATTCTTCGAGTAATAGTACTCTTCCGGTGAAATAGAATAGGAATAGATGAATGTTTTGAATTTGTCAAGATATCGGAACTCTAAATTCCGTTTTAATTTGAAGCAAGTCTCAATGAAATTGTCGTCATCTTCCTTGATGCTGGATAAATAAGCGTATTTCAATGAAATAGATTCAGCTTGTACAGTTTCTACATCCAAAACCCTACTGTCAACACCTGTCAGAGTATATTCAAATACAACCGTGTAGTATCCTTTCTTTTTGATTCCGGTGAGCAGTACCCCATTCCCACAGTCGAGCGGAAGACTTGCTTGTGATTTGCTGATTGTCGTGTCCAAATACACATAGTCTTTATAGAACAGATTCTTCGGATTATCAGATTTCGCCAGATAAACGCAGCCTCCTATATAAAAGAGCTCGATTGCCACATATATGGAGAGGAGAATTTTCTCTGTCACGCCCCATTTTCGTCTGTCCACCGGAAACTGATTACCAACATCCTGAGATGTAACGAGGAACAAATACCAAATTATAGACCAGAATATTTGTCTGAAGACTTGGGCAATCTCGGAAGTGTTTCTGGTTAGCATACATATGATTGCGTAGGATATTCCATCTAACGCAATCATAACAATATATGTCTTTGCCAACGACACAGCGTTGGAACTTCTGCTGTAAAATGCGATGCAGGTCAGCACAGCGGTCAGCATAAGAACTGCCAGCATAATCCCATATACGATTGAATATGCCAATCCAAATGTATTTTCGGTCAATAACCTGATTCCGATAATGACTGAGCCTACGGCACCACCGATTACCCCGACCCAGATAAAGAATGCTAACCATCCTCTTATTCCGGATTCCCTGCTATTCAGTTCAATTTCGCGTTCTCTGTCAATTTCAATTTCCGCTTCATCCGCAACATAATCCAAACACTCCGCATCAAATGTAGGTTTGCTTCCTGTCAGTCCGCAGACGAGGCCCGTCGTCTTGTCAAATTTCCGGTTCTTGCAGTTTCTGCAATGCTGCAGTTTTTCTGAAATGTTTGTTTCTATTTGGTGTTATTCAATAGATACAACTTTACAATAACCTTTATCTGATGCATATAATACTGCATTAAGTGAATCCGCTCTGTATGGGAAGCAAAGAGCCTTGTCACCATTGTCACCGACTTTGCAAATGGTAAGTTTCATAGCGAATTTGGGAATCCACAGAAAAATATTGTCATATACTGCATCCATATCCTTCATGACGAAATAAATCAGTTCATCACTTTGGGAAATCTGGACCTCTTTAATCCATTGCCACTCAAAAAAGCCATAGGGTTGGTCATTGGAGAATGGCTGTAGCCAAATTCCTAACGAATTAACTCCGACTGTAGTCCACTTAAAAATGAATAAACTCCGTCCGCTGGTCTCATATTCAAATGTGTCGCGGACATCTCTGTAATGGCGTTTTAAATACTTCATAATCAAAAGATGCTAATTATTTTTGCTATGATGACTATAATAATCAATATGGTAACAATAGTAGCTCCGATATTGGATTTTACTTCATTTTTCTTTTTCTTTACAGAAATGGTCCGCCGTAGATTTGCTTGACCTGCACTATTCTTGCAATTAATCTCGATAATAATGTCATCAGTGGCAATATTTGAGGATAAATCAAGTTCACCAGAATCTTCTACTTGGCTTGACATGTCATGTTCGCCTTGTCTAATCGTTAAGAAACAATTTTGAGCATTAGAAACGGCCCAACACAACTTAATCGTTTCTCCACAAGTAAGATGTGTTGATGAAAGATAGAATTTTAGAATCTCCGGTCGTTCGGTATAAACGTTGGATTTTTCGCTCGTTATTTGTGAAGAAAACCCAAGTCTCGTAATTGTTCCGTCTTCATTTATTCGTACGGAAAGCTTGACGTTCTCACAATTTCGCGTCTGATTTCCTTGTGTTTGTTCCATAATAGTTGTTTTTAGTCGTATAACTTAGAGTATAATTCATATCTATTGTTCAAATATGCAATCAGAAGTATAACACCGATGAGGACGAAAGGAAGCGCTGCAATGGACAAATTAACATTTATACATCATTACTGTCCGGTAAAAGTTCCGGACGATTATTATAAAGTATAACAATTAAACAAATTTGGTTCGGTTGAATCATCAAGTTCATTGACAATATTGCAGTTAGGTTTCGCAAAGAGGTCTCTGAGATTGGTCGTGTCTGTAAGCGAGATACTTACAATCTGCAATATCTCGTAAATTGACCGTTCAACATCATTACTGTCCACTAAAAATTCAAGACAGTTCTTTGAAAATATTGTAAGTTAGAAAGTTACAAGGTTTTTGAGCGCGCAACG
>ERZ1026882.1399-NODE-1399-length-10204-cov-63.982757_pt1 | contig 10204 bp, 5 predicted proteins | sample MGYA00380171_ERZ1026882 | MGnify/ENA primary metagenome ERZ1026882 (study PRJEB33269, sample SAMEA4719807) | human gut metagenome | biome: human-associated habitat; feature: organic feature; material: feces | place: Cameroon | collected 2013-10 ...
GTCTTGTATCTGTTGAATGTATCCTTGATACTACGTGCCAACACGTGGTGAATACCCGGGTGGCCATTAGCTGATGGAGGTCCCTCGAAGAAGATAAACTGAGGGCAGCCTTCACGCTCGTCGATAGACTTGTGGAAGATGTCGTTCTTCTCCCACTCTGCTAAAACGTCATTGTTGGTCTTTGTCAAATTCAGACCATTGTGCTCGGCAAATTTCTTAGCCATATTATCTGTATATTTATTATTATTTTTACTTTTGGGCGCAAAGTTACGAAAAAAATATCTTTCTACCGAATAATCGCTTTTAAATTTCTATAATTTTCCCATTAAAAATCCCGATTTAAACATCAGAATCGCTCTTGATGCCTAAATCGGGAAACAATATCATGTAGAGCTGGCAGCGGAAACCATCAGCTCAAATGCTAAAATCTAAAACGATTTGGGGGTTGGAAATCAGTCCAGACTATTGAGCCATTTCTTGCCCCATTTGGTAGAAAGCCAAATATTAATGGCTATCGCAACTAATGCAATAATACCAAAAATCATGGTCATTCCTGTTACAAAATCCAACTGTTTCATAATTATCATTTTAGCTACAGATTTTCTGCTTCCTGTAACCAGATGGTAGAAGTAGCATCTGAAGGCATGCGCCAGTCGCCACGAGGACTCAGACTCACACTTCCCACTTTCGGTCCATCAGGCAGACAGCTGCGTTTGAACTGCTGGTTGAAGAAACGGCGCACGAAGGTCTTGAGCCACTTCTTGATAGTCTCCTCATCATAGAAATCAGGATCATTATCGCTAATTTTCACGCGCTCTCCAGTCGTCTCCAAGAAAGCCTTCTTGGCAAGCTGGAAGATCTTGCTCGGACGGAAACCGAAGCGCAGGAAATAGTAGAGGAAGAAATCATGCAACTCGTATGGTCCCACCAGGTCTTCCGTTTTCTGCTTGATATTGCCGTTTTCGTCGGCTGGTATCAGCTCCGGACTGATCGGCGTATCGATGATATCCTGCAGGGTAATGCGACTCTGCTCGTCCACCCCACTCTCTGCCACATAGTTCACCAAGTGACGAATCAGGGTCTTAGGGATGCTGGCATTCACACCATACATACTCATGTGGTCGCCATTATAGGTAGCCCATCCGAGCGCCAACTCAGAGAGGTCGCCCGTACCGATTACCATACCGCCACACTGGTTGGCAAGATCCATCAGTATCTGTGTACGCTCGCGCGCCTGCGAATTTTCATAGGTTACATCATGCACCTCCATATCATGACCGATGTCCTCGAAATGCTGGGTTACCGCCTTGGCGATGCTGATTTCACGGATGGTGATACCGAGGCTCTCCATCAGCGTGATGGCATTATTGTAGGTACGGTCGGTGGTTCCGAATCCCGGCATGGTGACACCGATGATGCCCTTGCGGTTCATGCCCAATTTATCGAATGTTTTCACGCAAACCAACAGAGCCAACGTAGAGTCGAGTCCACCGCTGATACCTACCACCACGGTCTTGGCGTGGGTATGCACGATTCGCTTCGCCAAACCCATCACCTGGATATTGAAGATCTCCTCGCAGGAAGCCTTCATGTCGGCAGTAGTTGGGATGAAAGGATGCGGATTCACCTCTCGCTCCAATACGAAATCACGGACATTCTCGGCAGTATGTGTATCAATCACGGTGATACCAAACTGCTTGTTGAGCACGGAATATTTGATATTGCGCTGGGCATTCACGTAGGTAGAATTGGTACGGCGTTCCGAACGAAGCTTCTCCACATCTATCTGAGCCACAACCATTTGAGCCTCCAAACAGAAACGTTCACTTTCACCCAACAAAGCACCATTTTCATAGATCAGAGCATTGCCTCCATAGACCACATCCTGGGTGCTCTCACCGAATCCGCAGGAACTGTAAACATAGCCCGTTATCGTGCGGGCACTCTGCTGGGAGAGCAGACTCTTCAGATAACTGTTCTTGCCTATCAGCTCATCAGTAGCCGAGAGATTGAAGATGATGTCAGCACCTGCCAAAGCCAACTTGTTACTTGGAGGTGCAGGAGCCCAAACGTCCTCACAGATTTCCACACCAAACTGGAATCCGTCGAAGGTACGGAAGAGCTGCACGTCAGGAGTCAGTTTCACCTTATGTCCGGCAAAGCGGATTTCCTGTTCACGGAGGTCCTGAGCCGATGCAAACCATCGCTTCTCATAGAACTCGCTGTAGTTAGGCAGATAAGTCTTTGGCACGATGCCCAATATCTGGCCCTGCTGAATGACGATTGCACAGTTGAGCAACAGGTCGCCTGCTACGACAGGAGCACCCACAATGGCGATGATATCGAGTTTGCGGGTGAAATCGAGCAGCATCATCAGGCTCTGTTCCGTTGCCTCCAACAGGATTTGCTGGCGGAAAAGGTCCTGACAGGTATATCCCGTGAGCGAAAGTTCAGGGAAAGTAATCACCTCCACACCCTTGCCCTCAGCCAGGATAATCTGTTCTTCTATCTTCTGAGTATTGAAAATGACATCTCCCACGCGTACTGCCGGGATTGCACTTGCCACCTTCATAAAGCCATACTTCATATTCATAAAATTACAAATGAGAAATGAGAAATGAGAAATGAGAAAGATTAAAGAATGAGAAATGAGAAATGAGAAATGCTAAGTTAGGCTTGCGCCCTAAAAGCAAATGAATTCTTCACTCTTCGTCTTCACTTAATCGTAACCTGAGTTGCTCCATAACCATACTCCTGGAAAGAAGCATCCTGATAAGAGCAGGACTTATAGCGGTAGTTCAACTCATGGACGATGGCCTGGCGGAGCACTCCCTCACCCTTTCCGTGGATGAAGATGATCTTCTGGCCCTTGCGGTTCTTGTATTCCGCCATGGTCTTCTTGAACACATCTATCTGATAGTGCAGGATATCAGCAGTATTCATGCCGGCAGTCGTCTCCAGCACCTCGTCAGCATGCAGGTCGATCACCACGGTTCCGTCGTCCTTCTTCTGCTTCTTCTTGCTCTCGTTGGCGATGATCTTCTCATCCTTATACATCTGCTCCTTCAGTCTCTTAGAGTCGATGACCAATGGTCTTGCCACCTCATCATTCTCCACGATGGTGAAGAGCAAGGCAGGTGTCTCGAAGAAATCATTCTCCTCGAAGAGATGGAGCTTGTAGAATTTCACAGGATCCAGGCGGAACTGCACGTCGGTAGCAGGCTTGAGGAGGAAAGGCTTGTCCTTCTTGTAGGCCACCATCTGGATGGCGATATGTCCCATCTCATTGAGCACGTCACGACCGAACTCCTCGATGAAGAGCTTCGTGTTAGGCTCCACCTCACCACATCCCTTCAGTGTCCAGGCATTACCCTCAGCCACGAGATAGGTGTATTGGATATAATAGTTGCTGTCGTTGACGAAGTAAGTCTCGAAACGGGTATTCGTGATTTCCTTGATATCCACCGGTACGAAGGCGAGATAAGCGCTGAGCTTGTTGCCGCCATCACGCTCACGAGCTGGAGCCTGGAAGGTAATCTCACGGTCGGCAGCATCATACTCGTCCACATTCATATCCACCTCCACATCATGCTGGTTGAGGATAGACTTGATGCTTCGGCTGTCGTTCTTCAGTTCCGTGTTGGCACGTTCCTCAGCAGCCTGCTTGGCATCCATCTTGGCAGAAATCATCTTACCCATGGCATAGTCGTCCTGCTCCACCACTACCACGTCGTGGATGGAAGTAGGAATCTCGAAGCCATCCTCGTCCATCACCATCACAATATCTTTACCCTGGAAGCCGGAGATCTTACCGCCTCCCACTTCACTCAAGAATCTTACTTTATCACCTATTTTCATCTTTGTTTTCTATTTGTTTGGTGCAAAGATACAAAAGATATTGTAAATGGCGAAAAGATTTATCTTTTTTATCACAAATCGGGCGGATTTATCACAAAAAACCCGGTCAAGCTCCACCAAAGAGTCCGACCGGGAAAACTTATTACTTTGATTAATTAAAAATTGATATATTAGTATCTCTCAGAGAGAGAACGTATATCCTTAAGTATTTAAAGAGAGTGTGCAATGATTACTTGATGACATACTTCTTGCCACCGCAAACATACACACCAGGAGCGAGGATGTACTCAGCATCTGCCATGCTACCTACCTCAGCAACCTTCTGACCGTTGATAGAGTAAATCTTCAACTTAGCAGGAGCCTTCTTGCTACCTACCTGGTTGATACCAGTTGTGAAAGACATGTCGATCTTGCTACCTACCTGGTTGATACCAGTTGTGATAGTCTCGTTGGTCTTACCATCACGGTTATAGACTGCACCGTTTACGAAATCGAAATCACCAGTCTGGTTGTTACCATTACCATTATTGTTGAAGATAATCTTAGCAGGAAGTTCAGTCTTATCACCATCATACTTCCACATCCAAATATCCAAACCGTTCTTCTTCTCACCGGTCTTGGTACAAGCTACACCTGGCCAACTACCAGCATATTCGTCACCACCATTCCAAGCATAAGCGTGAACATCAGTCCAGTCTGAAGGAGCGATGAAGTAAGCGTAGATACCAGTTGGAGTTGGAATAACCACCACTTTCTTCTTATTGAACTGAGCAGAACCTGTCTTGGTATTGCCTTCTGCATTAGTTGCACTCCAAGTTACAGTCTGGCTCTCGCCTTCCTGCATATCAGCACCGAGAGTGAAGGTAGCAGCCTTACCAGGAGTAAGATTTACCTGCTCACCATTACCAATCTTATACCAACCGCTCTTGGCATTGCTGCTGAGGGTTGCAGTTACAGTGACTGTCTTTTCGAATTCACCACCGTTAGGGCTGAAAGTAACTTGGGCAGCAGTATTGACAGGAGCGTCAATCTTCTGAGCATTTGAACCACCGTCATACTTGAAGAATGTGTCCTCACAGATGCCAATGATGTCGCCAGTCTGCTGACCACCGTTGCCTGTATTAAAGATGACATTGAAGGTCTCTACGCCGTCGAAGGTATAAGTCCAGTAATCCTCACCACCGATATTTTCCTTATCGCTCATTACCTTGCCTGGCCAAGCGCCAGTCAATTCCTGTTTTTCAGAGCCTGTTGTCCAAGTATAGACATAAGGAGCATTAGTAGCCTTCACATAGATGGTGATGGCAGCATTAGGGTCAACTTTCTTCTTATTGAACTGAGCTGAACCTGTCTTGGTATTGCCTTCTGCATTAGTTGCGCTCCAAGTTACAGTCTGGCTCTCGCCTTCCTGCATATCTGCACCGAGCGTGAAGGTAGTAGCCTTACCAGGAGTAAGATCTACCTGCTCACCGTTACCGATCTTATACCAACCGCTCTTGGCATTGTTGCTGAGGGTTGCAGTTACAGAAATAGTATTCTCGAAGTCACCACCGTTAGGGCTGAAAGTAACTTGGGCAGCAGTATTGACAGGAGCGTCAATCTTCTTGGCGCTTGAACCACCATCATACTCCAAATAGATGTCACCTGTGATGCCTGTGATATCACCAGACTGTGCACCATTTCCATTATTTAAGATGACATTGAAATTCTCTACGCCATCGAAAGAGTAAGTCCAGTAATTAGCACCATCAATCACTACAGGACCTTCCATCACCTTACCAGGCCATGCACCTGTCAAGTCCTTACCTTCAGTACCTGTTGTCCAAGCATGGATGTGAGGAGCATTGGTAGCCTTTACTGTTACCGTAATAGAAGCATTAGGGTCAACTTTCTTATAAGTGGCAGTCCCTGTCTTCTCCTTACCGTCAGAACTTGAGGCACTCCAAGTCACAGTCTTAGTATCATTGAAGTTCATACCTTCACCGATAGTGAAGGTAGCAGACTTACCAGGGGTCAAATCTACCTTATTCTGTCCCTCTATCTGGTACCAACCAGACACTGCGTCTTCTGAGAGTGTAGCGGTAACTGTTACCTTGTTGGTACGGAAAGAGCCACCAGCAGGAGAAAGACTAACACTTGCAGGCTGAACAGGAGCCTCCTCAATCCAAGTCGTACCAGCCTCTTCCTGACCGTCATAAGTCTGATCACCCTGGTGCTGGGCTGCAGAAGCGTAGATGAAAGCACCATCCTCAATGAGCTTGCCGCCCTTCCAGTCTTTCACGAGAACGCGAACCTGACCCTGAGTAGCAGGAGCATCAACGGTGATAGTAGGACCATCATAAGTCTTACCAGTTACCAAATCAGTATAAGTACCAGCTGGGCAATCTGTGAATGTAGCACCACCATTGAGGGCTACGAGTGCATAGCTATTCTCGTAAGCACGCTTGAAAGCGATACCGCCGTTGGCAGAGCAACCATCTGTTGTCCACTGACCCTTGCGGAGAGCAGGAACAGCCTGACGAATCTTGTTCAGACGGATGAGGTGCTGAGCTACATCATGATTCAAAGTAGCAGCCACATTACCTGTCGCTGTGTAGTCACCGAAGTCCTTGGCTGTTACATCACCTGTGATATAACCACCGAAGTAAGCACGACCAGTATTAGAGAGAGGACCGTTAGGACCTTTATCAATTACTACACCACGACGGAAACCTACCTCAGAACCATAATAGATACAAGGAATACCACGGAAGGTAAACAAGAGAGAGAGGTTCTCAGCCCACTGAGCATCTGTACCACCAAAACGATTTGTGTCGTTTGGACCTGGACTATAGTCATGGCTATCTACATATACTACATTGTAAGTAGCGTCATTATAGCACTCGTCGCCACTTGCCAATCTGAAAGCCTGTTCAGCAGTGTTGTAACTGTAGTGCATAGGGAAGTCGATGACATTGAAACCACTTGCTTGAGAATAGTCTGGCTCATGCCATGCGCCATTGATCATCTTGGCATTCTGGCTCTTTGGAGAAGTTGTCTCCTGCAAGCAAAGCTGCTGTGGGCCTACAGGCTCAGCACCCTCTGGAAGTACCTGACTATCCCAGTAGCTTTGGCTTCCATTCCAATCCTTGAGCAAGGACTCGTCCGACTTCCAGGTATAGAAGTAGCAAGAGAGGTTTTGCTGACCTCTGTAGGTAACATCGTTCATACGTGTACAAACCTCGCCATACATAAAGAAAGGTGCCTTGTTCAAGCGCTTGTTCTCGTACTGCTTACCAAGTGCTGCAAATTGAGGGATAAACTCCTTGTTGAATGTCAAGCGAGAGATATGGCCGGATGTATCAATACGGAAACCATCGACACCCATCTTGATGAACTGACCATAGCACTTCACGAGATAATCTGCCACGTAGTCGTTCTCAGTGTTGAGATCCACACAGTCACCTGCAATCTGACCCATCCAACGGCTTGGGTCGTCCCAGTTCCAGTTGTTGGCTGTATGATGCCAATAGTTGTGTATATCGTGGTTATTGCCATCTGTATTCTTCATCAGGGCAAGACGACGCTGATACTGTATCTTTACATTGCCCAAGTAATCGTTGCCCAACTTGCTCTCGTCAGGGATCATACAAGCATCGATGTATGCTTGGTTACGAAGATGAGTATCACGGTCGAACATCTTGCAGAGCTTCTCCTCACCGAAGTTACCAGTGTGGTTGAGCACGATATCAAGGATAATCTTGATACCCTTGGCGTGAGCCTTGTCGATGAGTTCCTGGAACATCACGTCACCACTCTTTTTACCGTCACCGCTCTGATAGCGGCAGTCAACCTTAGAGAAATCCATGGCATGATAGCCGTGGTAGTCATAACCAGACGCATTCTGTACGACAGGCGTAATCCAGATGGCTGTAAAACCTAACGCCTTGATGTAGTCGAGCTTGTCGATCACACCCTGGAAGTCACCTCGCCAACAAGGGTCTTTGGTTTCAATCTGCGCTTCCTGGTTGTCCCAGCAGAGCACGTTGTTACTTGGATCACCATCGTAGAAACGCGTGGTAATCATGAAGTAGATACTTTCGTCTCGGAAGTCTGTACGATTCGATGTAAAGACATCGGTCGCAAACGACTGCATGGAGACCAGAAGGAGCAACAATGCTGCCCAAACCTTCTTCGTAAACATTCTCATAAATTGTAGTGTTAAGTTAAGATAATTAGTTAAATATTATTCTATTTGCAAATTTAATTAGAAAAAGTGGGAATTGCAAATAAACAAGCCAAGACCCACTCTTTTTTATGTGCAATCGATTGCACCAGAAAGTAAAATAAACTCATGCAATCGATTGCATAAAATTTTCCAAAGATTTCCACTAAAAAGCTTGCATAATTAAAAACCTCTCTTAGACCATCAAGTAATGGTTTAAGAGAGGTGTAGTATTTAAACCGAAAGTCTATTGTAACATAGCATTCATGCTAATTAACTTCTTTCCAATCGATGAGTCCCTTACCCATATCATCCAATTCAACAGCCAAAGCTATAACCTTTCGACCATCAGCTTTAAATGGTTCAACATACTGTCTGTCTTTTATCTGATGCTCAGCCGCCACAACACCACCATTATTAGTAAGTTTAAGTTCAAGCACATAAATAATACGACGGGTAAAAACCACCATATCTATTCTTCCTGTAGAGATTTGCTTTTCTACTTCGACCTTGAAACCTATAGCATTAAAAATGGTACTAATGATAAGACGATAACGTTCTTCCATATCCATGCTTGCCAACTTTTTATTGCTATACGGCACATCAGCTATCAAAGCCTTCAGGGCTTTCTTAGCTTCATCAAGATTACCATCTTGCATCATCTTTAAAAGAATATTCTGTGTAGTAATAGCCTGAGCTTTTGTCTTCAAAGTCAAAGCCGGTACTACTATTTTGTAGAGTGCTTTCCTTACTTCAAAGTTAGGAATACCCAAAGTATAAACACCCTCATCATAATCCTTGATGGTCAGATAACCAGATTGATAAAGGAAGAGTTCCGTTCCTCCATCAGAAACATCAGAAGTTTCCAAAGTATCACGGTCAATATAGCAATGATCGAAATGCTCCAACTGAATTTCCATATCACAGACAAACTTAGGCAATAAAGACGTTGCCCCAGAAGCAGCCCAGTAGTTTTTCAGTTCTTTATCAGCCAAAGCATTAAGCAGACTGAACGGATTGAAAATATCAACAGGACTGTTCTTACAGAAGTGATAACCGTCATAATAAGCCTTCAACTGCAAAATCGTTTCTTCCGGAGTCCAACCATTATGTACTCCCATAGCCTCAATTTCAGGCACGAAATTACTCACCACTTCCTCTTTCGTAATACCACAGATAGCAGCATAAGGAGGATCAAAACTGATATTACTCAAATTATTCAAAACCGAGAACAAGGAGATTTGAGTAAACTTAGTAATACCCGTGATAAAAACAAATTTTTCGTATGCGTCATCAGCTTTGAGAATAGCAAAAACACTACGATAGATAGAGGTGCAATCTTCATGATGAGGAGTCTTCCAAGAATGCTGCAAAGGAGAATCATATTCATCTATCAGGATAGCAACCTGCTGTCCCGTCTGTTCATAGGCAGACTGGATAATAATATCAAAACGATTGGATAAAGAGTCGGAAGCAGAAGCTTCTATTCCATATTTCTGTTCATATTCCTTGAAGGCCAGATTGAGATAAGCGTTGAGTTCATGAGCAGTGGATCCAGCCCGGCTCATATCGAGTCTGACAACTGGACGCTTTACCCATACCTTTTCCAAATCCATGATTTTCAGTCCTTCGAACAGTTCCTTCCTACCCTCGAAATAAGCCTGCAAAGTATCCACCAACAATGATTTACCGAAACGTCTTGGACGGCTCAGGTAATTATATGTTTTATTGCTATTAACAAGATTCCAGATAATCTCTGTCTTGTCAACATAGAGCAGACCTTCCTTTCGAATTTTCTCAAAAGACTGTATGCCTACAGGTAATATTCTATTATTAGTTTCTCCCATAATCGATAAGATATGATGTAATACAGGATTTATCATTTAAGTTCCTGAAAGTTCAGCCAGGTTCAGGCTTGTCCCCTCAATTTCTGGATTTCCTCCAACGGAAGTTCAGTGGCTGTTGAAACTTGCTCGTCAGAAAGACCCATTGAAAGAAGGCGGCGAGCTGTGGATATCTTTTCTTCCGCCATACCTTCCTCACGCCCCTTTTCCAAAGCCGAATCTATAGAGTTCTTGACATCACGGTAAGCCTTCAAACTATCCTCATATTCTTTCAGCTCTGTTGGGGTGAACTTCGCAA
>ERZ1026882.1400-NODE-1400-length-10194-cov-11.949896_pt1 | contig 10194 bp, 10 predicted proteins | sample MGYA00380171_ERZ1026882 | MGnify/ENA primary metagenome ERZ1026882 (study PRJEB33269, sample SAMEA4719807) | human gut metagenome | biome: human-associated habitat; feature: organic feature; material: feces | place: Cameroon | collected 2013-10 ...
CGTGTGGAAGTAGAAAAGATGATTGCTACGGGCAGAATTGATATGGTGGTAGAAGTAACCAACTTCATCTATGTATTGGAGCTGAAGCTGAGCAACAACGGTGGCGTGGATGCTGCCGAAGAACAGATGAAAGCCAAGCAGTATGCCGAGCCATTCAAGGCGGATAAGAGGAAAGTAATCGCCCTTGCCATAGAGTTGGATGATATGGGAAAGGGACTGGTTGATTGGAAGGAAGTGTAATATTGGCTCAGGGAAGATTGTCCGTGGATAGACAATCTTCCTGAGCGCCGACTTATGTAACCATACAGTGATATTTTATCTGATACTTTACCACCGATAAAGGTGGTAATATACCACCATAATAAGTAGTAACCTATTAAAATATGGCAATGACATTAGATGCAATATACAACAAATGGTTATCTCTCCAACCACTCACGGAAGTTAAACAAAAATGCTCAGTAAAAGATTTACTGTTTTTGCCCCGATATATAAAACTATAGGCTTATGGTACATGTAAATGAAACAATAATAATCAAGAGGTCTTCTCCCAAGCTGGCAGAATGGGTGAAGAGGTTGAAGGCTCATAAAGCTGAGCAACTGGAGAAGTTGCGCAACGTGGAGAAGTGCGACTTTGATTTTCAATTCTGATTTTTGCTTGCCAGCGTACTGCTAAAAACATTTTCCAAACTTTTATCGGAAAACTCTTGCTTGTTTCAAAATATTGTTGTACCTTTGGGGGAGTAAATTGATAGAATGTAGAACTTAAAAGCGACGTAACTATATGAATATCAGACAAATTACCCCCCTATCAGTGGGGCGTCAAGGCTCTTGTAGCCTTTATACTAACGTTCGTTCTTGCCAGTTGTAGCAAGGATGAACCAATTGATACTGGTGAACGTGTCATCCGTATTGAAGCTAATAGTACACGTACTTACTATGCCATTAGTAAAACAGAGGGTATTACCTATACATCTACAGGTATAGCGTGCCTTATCAATCAAGATACGAATCATCCCAAATGGATACTTAGCTATGAAGAGATAGCTAAGCGATTAGATATATCCCTATCGCATGCTTCAACAATGCAAATTGCCTTTACCAAAGTCCTGAAAGATGGTCTTTGGCGTTTTGCCGTGCAGTTTGATGGTCAAAAGGAAGGCAGCGAATATTCGATAGACGTAAATCCCGATACAGGCAGCATCGAATGGGTGCAGAGCATTGAAGAAATGCCAGATGGGGAGGTTACGCTCCATTTAAATCATTAATTAATCAGTAAAATTTTATACAAATGGCAGTTAAAAAATCTGAGTTGTACAGCTCTTTATGGGAGAGCTGTAACCAGTTGCGTGGCGGCATGGATGCCAGCCAATATAAGGATTATGTACTTGTTGTACTCTTCCTAAAATATATCAGTGACAAGGCAAAGGCTGATAAGGATTATCTTCTCAATATTCCTGAAGGATGTTTTTGGGAGGATATTCTTGCGCTTCGTTATAAGAGTAATATCGGTGAAAGACTGAATGAAATCATCCATCAGATTGCAGAGGAAAATGATCTGAGCGGCGTGATTGATACTGCCGATTTTAATGATGATACCAAACTGGGTAAGGGTAAGGACAAGGTAGATACTTTGTCTAAACTTGTTACGGCTTTCACAAAAAATGCACTTGATTTTTCCAGCAACCGTGCTGGTGATGATGACCTTCTGGGTGATGCCTATGAATACCTGATGAAGAATTTTGCTTCAGAAAGCGGTAAGAGTAAGGGACAGTTTTATACTCCAGGTGAGGTGAGTCGTGTGATGGCAAAGGTGATTGGCATTCATCAGGATCTACATGAAAATATCTCGATTTATGACCCAACCTGTGGCTCAGGCTCACTACTTTTGAGAGCTTTGAGCGAGTCTTTGCATCCCAACAATACGGCTCTTTTTGGTCAGGAGAAAGACATCAATAATGTGGGTATGGCTAAGATGAATATGATTCTTCACGGCTATGAATGCAGTGATATTCAGCAGGGTGATACCCTTAATAATCCACAGTTCCTCAGTTCACCTACCGCCTTGCAAACCTTCAATTACGTGGTAGCCAATCCTCCTTTCAGCCAGAAATCATGGTTGAAGAGTGCTAAGGAAAACGACATGTTTGAGCGCTGGGGTAATGGTGTGGTGGATATGGAAGAAGGCTCCCGTACTCCTTCTTCTATCGGTGTACCACCTGAGAAAAATGGCGATTACGCCTTCTTGCTTCATATCATCAAGTCGATGGCTGCTGATGGTAAGGGCGCATGCATTTTGCCTCATGGTGTTTTGTTCCGTGGCAATGCAGAGGGTGAAATCCGCAAGAACATTGTCAAGGCTGGTTATATCAAGGGACTCATCGGACTGCCACAAAATCTTTTCTATGGTACCGGAATCCCAGCCTGCATCATCATTCTTGATAAGCAGGAAGCATCTGATCGTAAGGGAATCTTTATGATTGATGCCAAGGATGGCTTTGTAAAGGATGGGAATATGAACCGTCTGCGTGAAGAGGATATCCAGCGTATTGTTGACACATGGGAAGCATGGGTTGACGTACCTCATTATGCTCGTTTTGTTCCACAGGAAGAGATAGAGAAGAATGATTACAATCTGAATATTCCTCGTTATATTGAGGCTCGTGATACCGAGATAGTACAGAATATCGAAGCCCATCTTAAAGGTGGCTTGCCAAAGCACGATATAGATCAGCTTTCCGATTATTGGGAGGCATTGCCAACTTTGAAGGATGAACTGGTAAAAGAACAGGGTAATGGTTATTATGCCTGGGCGGTATCTAGAGAGCAGATTGATGGTATCATTAACGACAATGAGGATTATCAGACTCAGCAAGCTACATTGAAGCATCATTGTAGAACTGATTTTATGGAGCAGTGGCAGGAAACCATTTACGACCTGGCAGAAAGCAGCGAAAAGCCGAAGGCTCTTATTGAAAGAATGGGACAAAGTATTCGTAATCTGTTTGGTGAGGGAAACCTGTTGGTTGATGAATATGATGCCTACGAGCAGCTGATGAATTATTGGGCAGAAACCATGCAGGATGATGTCTATATGATTATGGCTGATGGCTGGAAGCTTAACCTCCGTCCTAAGCTGAAAGAGGAAAAGAAGGATAAGAAAGAGAAGACGGAGAAGAAAATGGTTCCTGTAGTGGTAAAAAGTTGGAATGACTTGGAATGTGAGCTTTTGCCTGTAGAGTATATCGTTAATCGATTTTGCAAGAGTGAATTGGAATCGTATGACGAGTTGTCTGCCAGCATTGCTTTCCTGGAGAATGAGGTGAATAGCTTGATTGAGGAGAATGATGATGTATTTGATGCAAAGAATTTCGAGAAGGAGAAGATCAATTTGGCATCTGTTAAGAAGCGTGCCAAAGTTACTAAAGGAGAAGAACTGGAACATCTTATGGAGTGGCTTGATTTTCAAAGTTCCATCAAGGCAGAAAAAGCTAAGTTGAAGGATGCTAATAGTAAGTTGTTATCTCGTGTAAAAGAGGAATATAATTTGCTGGCACAGAATGAAATGAGAGTAAAGAATCTCGTGAAGGAGAAGTGGGTAAATGCTATTTCTACTCGCATTGAATCTGAGTTGAGCCGTAGCATCGAGCAGTTGAAAAGTCAGCTTTCTGCCATTTCAGACCGCTATGACCAGACACTCCCTTCTATTGATAAGGAAGTTGAGGATTATGAAAGCAGGGTGAATGCTCATCTTGCTCAAATGGGTTTTGTTCTTTAATGAATGGAGGATTGAGTATGGTTGAAATGAAAAGTGGTTATAAAATGACGGAAGTCGGGGTGATACCTGAGAACTGGGAGGTGAAAGAAATTAATGAAACTTTTTCTGTCATTCCTAATAATTCTCTGTCTAGAGATTATTTAAATACCCAAGCTGGTGAGTATCATGATATACATTATGGCGATGTCTTGATTAAGTATGGTGCTTTGCTTGATGCAGGGAACACCGAAATTCCTTTTATAAATAAGACCATTACAGATAAATGGGTAAATAGAAGGATTGTTACAGAAGGTGATATCATTATGGCAGACACCGCAGAAGATAATACTGTAGGTAAGTGTTCTGAGGTTATAAATGTGAATCACAAGAAAATAGTGTCAGGATTACATACATTTTGGTTGCATCCAAACGAGGGGCTATTCGAAAAGGGTTTTCTTGGTTATTTTATGAACCATAGTTTGTTTCACAATCAGTTGCTGCCATTGATTCATGGTACAAAAGTAAGCTCTGTATCTAAGAATGAAATCTTGGGAACTAGGGTTCTTGTTCCTTTAAAGAACGAGCAGACTGCCATTGCTACAGCCCTTTCTGATGTTGATTCTCTTATCTCTGCTTTAACCAAAAAGATAGAGAAGAAGAAGGCTATCAAGCAGGGCCTTATGCAGCAGCTCCTTACTGGTAAGAAAAGATTGCCAGGGTATAAGGGATTAGCTCTTGTGAAAAATGAAAAAATGGAATATCCTGGTGATTGGGATGTTGTTAAACTGGGCGATTTATGCAGAATCATAACCAAACAAACTGGTTTTGATTATAGTGCAACAATAAAGCCCTCTTTACGAACGAGTCGAGGATTAGGAGTGCTCCCATTTATTCAAAATAAGGATTTTGAAGGATATAAGATTAATTTTAATACAGATTTCTATATCCCGAAAGATGTTGCGATGCAATTTCCTCAAATTTTGTTGGATGAACCTTCTCTTCTAGTTTCTATTTCGGGTAGAATTGGAAATGTTGGATATTATTTGTCTAGCAAATTAGCTTTTATTGGAGGTGCTATATGTGTAGCTAAATTTTGGAAGAAGGAATATATTCCTTGGGTGATGCTTTATTTGCAATCAAATAAAGGGCAAAATGAAATCTTCATGAATGAAAAAGCAGGTGCACAACACAACATAACTGTTGAGGCTATTAGGAATTTTAGAATTCCAATGCCGTCAATATCAGAGCAAACCGCCATCGCTAATATCCTTTCCGATTGCGATTCTGAAATCGCAGCTCTCGAAGAGAAGCGAGATAAATACAAGGAGATTAAGCAAGGCATGATGCAGCAACTCCTAACAGGCAAGATCCGTTTAATTAAGTAAAAATGATAGCTTATGGACTCACATATAGGCGAACCCGAAAGACCGGTTCAAAACAGATTGCTAGCTCTCTTCAAGGAGAAGCTAAAGTACGAATATCTCGGCAACTATGAGTATCGTACTTGTAATCGTAACATAGAAAGAAAACTTCTCTTCGATTACTTGATGAGTACCCAAAAGTGGTCGAAGGATGAGGCGAAGCGTGCCATTGCCAAATTGGAAAAGGAGGCATACTGTACACCTCAGAACATGCAGGAGAAGAACGAGAAGGTATATTCCCTGCTCCGTTATGGAGTGAATGTATCTCCAGATGTAGGTACCAAAAAGATTACTGTGAATCTGATAGACTGGGAGCATCCCGATAAGAACCAATTCTATATAGCGGAAGAAGTAACCATCAACAGCAGCACGCCTGATAGCTTTACGAAGCGACCAGACTTGGTTATCTATGTGAATGGTATCGCCTTGGCTGTGATGGAACTGAAACGAAGTAAGGTGAGCGTGCATGATGGTATCCGCCAGACGATAGGCAATCAGCAGGAGAATTTTATCCGTCCTTTCTTCTCAACGGTGCAACTGCTTTTTGCCGGCAACGATAGTCAGGGCTTATATTATGGCGTGATAGATACACCCGAAAAGTTCTGGCTCAGATGGAAAGAACCGGATGCAAGCATTCCTAACGAACTGGATAGAAGTGTTACCCAGTGGTTTAATAAGAAACGATTGCTGGAAATGATTCATGATTTTCTGGTCTTTGATGCTGGAGTCAAGAAGGTTTGTCGCCCTAACCAGTATTTTGCCGTAAAGGCAGCTCAACCACGTTGCAAGAAGAAAGAAGGTGGTGTGATATGGGAAGCGCAGGGTAGTGGCAAAAGCCTGATTATGGTTTGGCTGGCAGAGTGGATTCATGAGAATATTGATAATTCACGTGTTGTTATCATCACCGACCGAGAAGAACTGGATGAACAGATTTCTGATGGTTTCAAGGATACCGGAGAAACCATTGCCCGTGCCAGGAGCGGGGCTGGTCTTATCGGTATGCTTAATGAAGAGGCTCCTTGGCTGCTCTGTACCTTGATTCATAAATTTGGCAAGAAGAATGTGGAAGGTAAGGGCGATATGGCTGGAGTGAAATCAGAGATACCCCTGGAAAAGTATCTGGAGGATATTGTAGCACAACTTCCCCAGGGATTTAAGGCAAAGGGAAACATCTTCGTCTTCATCGACGAGTGTCATAGAACGCAAGGCGGTTATCTGCATGAAGCCATGAAAACCATCATGGGCAAAGATGTAATGATGATAGGTTTTACGGGTACTCCTCTTCTCCATACACAGAAGAAAGATACCTGGCAGACCTTCGGCCCGCTGATTCATGCCTATCGGTTTAATGAAGCCGTAGAAGACGGTGTGATTCTCGACCTGCGTTATGAGTCAAGGAAAGTTGACCAGTTCTTGGGCAACAAGGACAAGATAGATGCCTGGTTTGAGAAGAAGACAAAGGGACTGAATAAGGTGGCTGCAGCCCGACTGAAAGGCAGATGGGCAACCATGCAGAACATCTTCAGCAGTCGCCAGCGCATAGATGCTGTGGTGGGTGATATTTGCTTGGATATGGACACCACACCATTGCTGGTAAATAGACGTGGTAATGCCATTCTTGTGGCAGACAGCATTTATCAGGCTTGCAGATATTGGGATGCCTTTCAGAAGACAGCCTTAAAGGGACATTGTGCCGTGATTACTAGCTTTGAGGCAAAGGCAGATGATATCAATATGGCATCATCCGGCGAGAATGAGTCTGAGGATGAATACAAATATCGTATCTACAAGGAAATGACAGATGGACATAAAAGCGTTTCTGCCTTTGAGGCCTATGCCAAGAAGGAATTTATTGACCATCCAAAGAATATGCGCCTCCTGATAGTGGTTGATAAACTGCTTACAGGTTTCGATGCTCCATCAGCCTGTGTGCTCTATATTGATAAGCACATGGAAAACCATAATCTCTTCCAAGCTATCTGCCGTGTGAATCGCGTGGATGGTGATGATAAGGAATATGGCTACATTGTAGATTATCAGAATCTGTTTGAATGCATATCAGGAGCCATCGGCGACTATACTTCTGATGGTGCTGCTTTGAGCGGCTATGACAAAGAAGATATCGAAGGCTATATCAAGGAGAAAAACAAGGCGTGCCGAAAGGATTTGGAAGAAGCCAAGGAACAGGTGGAAGCCTTGCTGGCTCTCGTTCATCCTCAGACAAGAGAAGGATTCTTCAGATATTTTGTCTATGATGATAATGCCCCGGAAGAGGAGATGGACAAGCAGTTGGATGATAATGCGGAAAAGCGCTCTAAGCTTTATAAGTATGTGCGCCGCTATCTGAATTGTTATGCCAACTTAGCCAATTCTTTGGAGGATATGGGGTATAATGAAGCGGAACGCAAGGAGTATGCTGAATGTGCCAGGAAGTATGATGCCTTGAAGCGTGAGATAGAACTGCGCAGTAATGACCATATTGATATGCGACGTTATGAACCGGATATGCGTCAGGTCCTTGACCTTTATGTGAAGGCTGAGGACAGTGAGGTGATTGCCAAACTGGACGATACTTCTTTCCTGGATATAGTGGCAGCGCAAAATGAAGAACAGCTCAATGATTTGCCAGACGAATTGAAAGATGAATATGGTAGGGCATCAGCAGAGACTGTAGAAGCGAATCTGCGTGAGATAATCCGTAAGGACAGTCCTTTCAACCCTGCTTATTACGGAAAGCTTTCCATCATCTTGCAGGAGTTGATAGATAAGCGTAAAAAGGAAATGCTGGATTACGAAGAGTATATGAAAGAGCTGATAGAACTTGTAAAGAAAGCGAAAGGAAAATCAGCCAATTCATATCCAGAATCCATCAAAACACCTGGTATGCGAGCTCTCTATGATAATTTGGGACAGAATGAATACCTGGCTATTCGGGCTCATGAGATAATCAAGGAGAATGCCATTGTTGGTTTCAGAGAAAGTTTGATGAAACGAAAAAAAATAATCAGAGCACTCGCAAAATTGCTGGGAGACGAAATGGCACTTAAGATATATGATATAATCAAACTTCATGATGAGTATGGAAAAGGTTACTGTTAGTGATATTGATATTGAGGTGGAACGTAAGAATATCAAGCATATTCATCTTGCCGTGTATCCGCCTGATGCAAGGGTTCATATTTCGGCTCCGGAGTTTATGACGCTAGAAAGTCTCCAGCTTTATGCCATCGACCATCTGGTATGGATTCGACAAGCCATTGCTCGAATCAATAGCACTGAGAGACAGAGTGACCGTATCTATGTATCGGGCGAAGACCATTATTACATGGGTCGTCGATATCTGCTTAAAGTTCACGAGAAGGGTTTTGGACCGACTGTTAAAATCAGTGGCAGATATATCAACCTATTCGTGAAGTATGGTGCCGACAAGGTGTATCTGGCTAATGCCATGAAGGAGTGGTATCGAGCTAAGTTGATGCATTTGCTGGATACATTGATTCCTAAATGGGAAGAGAAGATGGGCTTGAAATGTGGTGGCTTTACTATTCGGGAAATGAAGACAAGGTGGGGTAGTTGTAACCAGCGCACCCATAAGCTTCTCTTTAACCTGGAATTGGCGAAGAAACCTAAGCCTTGCATCGAGTATGTGGTGGTGCATGAGTTAGCCCACATCGTGTCTAAAAATCACGATGCTCAGTTTAGAGCTATCCTTGACAAGCACATGCCTATGTGGGAGAAGTACAGGGATGAACTGAATGAATTTATTCTATGAAGAGATTCTAAAATAGAAATGCTTATGCATGAAATGAACAAAGACCTGCCTTACGAGCAGCAGGTAAAAGTCTTGCTCCGCTATTACGACCAGCTGGTGGAGGAGAACAAGGCCTTGAAGGCTCGTATCAAGGAGATGGAAGATGAAAAGGCAGAGTACGGAAATCCGAAAGAACTGCGGGAAATGCTGAAAACGCTTCCGGCTAAGATGAATTATCTTAGGAGTATCTATAAAGACAGAGATCAAAGACTCAACTGGGCAAAGAAGAAACTGGTGAAATATCTGAGAAGTAAAGGAGAAAGAATACCTTCGGATATAACTTTCACCAGGGTGATAAATCTCATTACTGGAGAAGAATAAGCAAGGGGAGAAAGTGTTGTACTTAATTGCTCACTTTTTCCCTTTTTTTGTATACTTTTCTGAGAATCATTAAAAAATTCGTATACATTGTGAAAATTAAGCGTTTTCACAACTCTTGCAAATGTCGAGAATAAGGAGTAATTTAGCACTCAAAAAAGTAGATTATGGCAAGAGGCAATTCATACGATAAATCATACTCTGATAAGTATTTGAAAAGGATGAAGATCGAGAGGGTGGGACCACTTCTCGATCAGATGGTCATTGACGATATCTCTCCTCTTAAAATGCTGGAGATGGAGTTTGATATTGCAAATCCTACCGTCAGAAAACTGAGAAATATGAATCCCACTGTATCACATAATACACTTAACAAGTTCTGCTATATTATTGGTTATTATCTTCATCAGGAAACTGTGGCGGTGGAGAACTACCAGAAGCATGTTCAGGAACGGGAGCTATGGCTGAAAAAGCTCTTTGAGATGAAAGAAAGATACCATAAAATATATGGTGAATCGGCTGATGATGTAGAAGACTTGATTAGAAAGAAGATTGATTTGCGTAAATTCGTAACGCAAGGAATCAAATAAATATAATATGTCGTCTAATACCAGCTATGAGCGGCAAGAGTTTGATAAACATACACTAATCTTTAAAACAAATGGAACATTCATTATGTCTTTGGGGGCATGTCTGAGCTGCATGCCGTATCATGTCCCCCTATAGCATCCGTCATCTTGCGAAATACACAAGGGCTCCCCCTCCTCTCTAAGAAGTGAGGCAAGTAGTTTAGTCATTACAAATAAAAGAGAAGATTATGGCTAAATTTTTATATAAGTCGCTGATTAAGCTCGCCCAGCTGAGATTAATCGTCGTAGTAGTTAACG
>ERZ1026882.1402-NODE-1402-length-10182-cov-16.620322_pt1 | contig 10182 bp, 10 predicted proteins | sample MGYA00380171_ERZ1026882 | MGnify/ENA primary metagenome ERZ1026882 (study PRJEB33269, sample SAMEA4719807) | human gut metagenome | biome: human-associated habitat; feature: organic feature; material: feces | place: Cameroon | collected 2013-10 ...
CGCCGTTCTAATTTTTTCTTTCGGCGTTTCAGTTTTCATTAAAGGGCGTTTTATTACAATGGTGTTGCTTGCAGTTTTTTTTATCTTTGCATTGTATGCTTCCTTTGGTGTTTTACTGTTATGATTGCGGACTTACGGTGGGTTATTTGCCTCGTCCTTGCAGTATTATCACAAAGGTGTAGAATAGGATTTTGATGTCGGTGGCAAGGGATATGTTTTCCATGTAGAGCAGGTCGTATTTCAATCTTTCCACCATTTGTTCCACTGTGTCGGCATAGCCGAATTTGACTTGCCCCCAAGAGGTTATGCCGGGCTTTACTCTGAGGAGGAGTTTGTATTCGGGTGCTTTTTCCGTAATGCGGTCAATGAAGTATTGCCTTTCGGGTCTGTATCCTACAAGGCTCATGGTGCCTTTAAGGACATTGTAAAACTGCGGTATCTCGTCCAATCTTACTTTACGCATAAAGTGTCCGAAGGGAGTGATACGACTGTCCTTGTCGCCGCTTGACAGTTGAGGTCCGTACTTCTCTGCATCTGTGTACATGGAGCGGAATTTGTGCATATAGAAAGGTTTGCCTTTATACCCTATTCTTTCTTGTTTGTAGAAAACAGGACCTTTACTTGTGGTGTAGATTATGATGGCTGTTATGAGATAGACCGGCGAGAGAATAATCATGGCAAGCAGTGAGAAGATGATGTCGAAGGCTCGTTTGATTATTTGTTGCACGGGAAGGAGTTTGCCGTATGTTATAGTGATAAGGGGTGTGTGGAATATGGCATTCATTTTCACATTGCCGAGAAGAAGATCTTTCCTGTCTGCCGGGATTTTTATTTCAACGTTCTGACCGGCTGAGCTGATGATGTTGTAGATTTCATTTTCTTCATCGGGTTCCAATGCAACGATGATTTCTTCTATTTTGTATTTCTCGGTTATGGCGGTTATGTCTTTTGCATTGCCGAGATATGGTAAAGAGATCGATGGATTGGGGTGCTTTTCCGATATGCTCAGATAACCGATGAATTTATTGCCGGCTTGAAAGACTTGATTGTTTATGTCTTCCAAGGTTTTTATGGCTCTTTGCCGACTGCCTACAAGGAGTGTAGGAAAACCGATGATGTTGTTATGTATTTTCTTTGCGGCTCTTGTGGTGATAATAAGGCGGGGCAGGTAGGTTAAGGTGAAATGCAAAAGCAGCAGAATGACGAAAGAGAGGTAGTAATTGTAGTATGTGGTTACTTGGTCGTCAAGCAGCAGGGTGAAAAAGATGATAATGACGCCTATTATGCTTATCAGAATTGTTTGTCCGAGTTCTTGCAGTCTGGATTTGCGATATACGTCCCTATAAGTGCCTTGAAGATAATATAAGAGCAGCCACATAAGGGGAATACATGCCAATCCGATGTACAGATTCGAGTCCGAGAAAACGGCATTCATATCTTCAAATGTCCCGTTTTCTATACTCTTTTTACGAAATATGAAAAACAAAGCCCATGACAAGGCTGCAGTTACAAAGTCCGATATTACGTACTTTGCAGTTTGTATTTTCCTGTTCATCACAAGTGTTTAATCGGCTTAGTATTGGTTGGGATAGTGTACGATTTTGATATTGTCCAAATGTATGAACGTATTTGTTTTGCTATCAGGGTTAAGGGCTTCAAAATAGAACCTGTAATGATTAGGATAGCTCAAATTGCTCCATACTTTGTTCAAAAGGATATACATTTTCTGCCAACCTTTTCCCGCATTGGGCGTAACTCTCATGGCACTTATGTATTTATATGAGGAAGATGATGGATTTTTACCGTAAATTCCGACTTCAAAAGGAATATTGGAGTGATAGTCCAATTCCAAGACTGTTCCATTGTGATTGGTACAGTAAACGGAGTCTATGGAGATGTATTTGTTTTTACCCTCGCTGCTGAAATAAATCGCTCCACAGGCATTGCCGTAACGAACGCTGTCGTTGCTGATAATCTTCATTTTTTCTGCCTCACCCTCTGTAACGTCTGCGAGAGCAAAGCCTGTGTAAGGACTTTCAAACAACTCATACAGATTTGGGAATTGGCATTTTTTGTCGTTATACATTACTTCCTTTTTTGTGAAGTTTACTTCCTTACCCGGAACAAGGTCAAGAGTATCTATTATAGTGGTATAAAAGGGATATGCCTCCCTTGTTCCCTGCATGCCGTTGTAAAGAACACCGGGGCGTATATCGACCTTATGCCTGCCTTCCTGCAATACGGGAACGCTGCATGGCAATGGGAATGCTCCGATGAAAGCGTTATCTACATAAACCCATACATCTTTTATTTCACTCGTCAAAAAGCCTTCGTCTTGCGGTATGCTCAAATTCGGATTTTCTACCAAGTCGAAACCTTCTATCTTTATATATGCAGGTATTTCTTGTTCGCCTTCAAAATTATTGCAACTCATAATCACGAATGCAATAATCGACAGTATTGTTATGTGTTTCGCTCTGCTCATATCTCTATGTCTTTTGTCAAAGAAACGTTAACATATTGTCATTATTGTATGGAACGATCTTTGCTTGCGAAAATATCCTTTATTTCGGCAACAGACTGCCATGTGTAAGGGTTTTCGTAACTTCGCACATTCAAACGATTTCGGATATGAGGGTTGACAGTTTTAAGCACAAGGGCTTACGTAGATTGATGGTTGATGATTTGAGGCGGAAAGGCATAACGGACGAGGGAGTTTTGGAAGCAATGAACAGCATTCCGAGACATTTTTTTATGGACTCCTCTCTCGATGTATTGGCATATGAAAACAGGGCATTGGAAATATTATGCAAGCAAACAATTTCCCAACCTTCGACTGTGGCTTTTCAAACCCAGCTGCTTGATGTGAAAGAGAATGATAAAGTTTTGGAGATAGGAACGGGCTCCGGCTACCAAACCTGTGTTCTATGCCGAATGAGAGCAAGGGTTTATACCATAGAAAGATTTAAGCCGCTGCATAATTCCGCACAAAATATTTTCAAGATGTTGAATTACCGACCGAAGTGCTTTTTCGGAGACGGCTATTTGGGTTTGCCGGCTTATGCTCCTTTCGATAGAATACTTGTAACATGCGGAGCGGAAAATATTCCTGAAAAATTGGTGGAACAATTAAAGGTAGGGGGAATAATGGTTATTCCTGTCGGAATCGGAACGCAGGTTATGTGCAAAATAACAAAGTTATCACCCTCGGAAATTGATGTTCAAAAGTATGGCGATTTCAAATTCGTTCCCATGCTGAAGGAAAAGAAATTTTGTTGAGACTTTATTTTTTTGTACCTTTGCAGATTGTAGAAATCACAGATATGACAAAAGCAAAAGTTTTATTCGTAAACCAACAAATCACACCGTATTTAGGAGACGACATAAGGTCTGACATAGGAAGGCATCTGCCTCAATGTATTTTGGAGAGAGGAAAAGAGGTGAGGACGTTCATGCCTCGTTTCGGAGATGTGAACGAAAGAAAAAATCAACTGCATGAGGTTATCAGACTTTCAGGTATGAATATCATAATAGACGACACGGATCATCAGTTGATAATCAAAGTTGCTTCTATTCAAGCTGCAAGATTGCAGATATACTTCATAGATAACGAAGACTACTTTCAAAGAAAATATGATGTGTTGGACGCTAAGGGCGAAATGTTCGAAGATAATGATGAAAGAGCTATATTTTTCATCAGAGGCGTTTTGGAAACCATCAAAAAATTAAGTTGGAAGCCTAATATCATTCATTGTTCAGGTTGGTTTGCTGCACTCTTGCCGTTTTATGTAAAGAGAACCGAATATAAGAATCACCCGTTTTTCTCGGATAGTAAAATCGTTGTAAGTTTATTCAATGACCCTTTTGAGGGAAGCCTTTGCGAAAATCTGTCCAAGAAGCTGAAAGCCGACGGAGGAACTCTCAAAGATTGGAAAATGTATAAGGAGCCTACTTATATCAATCTTATGAAAGCTGCCATAAGTTATGCCGATGCTGTTGTCATTGCAGAAGAAGGGGTAAGCGAAGAATTGATAGACTTTGCCAAGTCTTCAAAGAAGCGTATTATTGAGTATGCTCCGATGCCGGAATTGGCAGACAGACTCAGTGAATTGTACGATAAGATAGCCGTTCTTGACGAAGATTAAAACATATTGAAAGATGAAAAAATTATGGCTTTTGTTGCTTTGCCTGCCTTTTGCATTCGCTTCTTGTGTTGACGAAGACGAGACCTTGGGTTGGGGTTTGGTAGATGAGAATGACAAATTGGGAGCGGGAATTTATGAGAAGATTGCAATGAGAGGAGCTTATTTCAGAGAAGATTCTCTTGTTACGGCAAACTATCAGTATAATGTTTTAGGTGAATATAAAGACGCAAGATTCGGAAAGGTATCTTCTTCCGTTTATACACAAATGACATTGTCAATGCCCTCAGCCAATTTCCGAGAATACAATATAGATTCCGTTGTTTTGTCTTTGGCTTATGCAGGAGGCTTTGCAGAAGACACCGCAATAAACGGGAAAACAATGAAATTAAATATCTATGAACTCGCAGAAGATATGGACTCAACAAAGAAGTATAGTTGTGATGCGGTTCAGGTAAATTCAAATCCCATATACTCGCAAAATGTTACCATAAATTACAATAAAGACCTTATAATCGGAAATGACACTTTGAACCCGCATTTACGCATTTCGCTTACCGGTGAATTTTTGGACAAAATCAAGAACTTTTCGGGTGAAAACGCCGCATTCGTTTCTCAATTCAAAGGTCTGAAATTTTCTCTTGAAAAAACAGATGAAAATGGTATGATGGCATACATCAACATGACCTCTTCCCTATCTTGTATAACGGTTTATCATACCGAAAGCGGCAAAGCACAAAAATACACCATCAAATTTCCTTCAACAGGGCATAGATTCATGCACTTTGATTACGATTTCTCCGGTTCGGATTTGAATAAATTTTCTACGCAAGACACTATCACAGGCGATGATTTGATATACCTCGGCAGTATGGGTATTTCCATGGCGAAGATAAGCATAGAAGACTTCAAACAGGATTGGAAAGATTCCGTAAACGGAGGTAATCCCAACAATGATGTGTCTATAAATTCGGCTCTTTTGGAATTTCCCATTGCCGATATAAGTCTTGCGAACAACATAAACAACACTGCGAGAATTCTTTGTTACAGAAAAGCTGTAACAGGCAGCGATACAAATCTTGTATTGATACATGACGCACAGGCATCCGACTTATTTTTCGGCGGATATTACGACACAAAATCACGATCCTACAAAATGCACATAAGCATGCACTTGGCAAATTACCTTAATGGCAACATAACCGATCCTGATATTTATCTTATTCCGGACGCAAGGCGTTCAACTGCAACAAGAGTGATACTCAACGGACCGAAGCACCCGACAAAACCTGCACATATAAAGGTTACGTACACCAAGAACAATTAAGAATACACCAATGAAAAAAACAGTCTTTACTTTACTCGTTTTATCGTTTTTCGCACTTCAATTTCGATTGAACGCTCAGGGAAAAGCACATATCGAATATTGGAACAACGGAGCCATCGCAACAGAAGGGAAACTTAATGACAATGGTATCAAAACCGGAGAATGGAAATGGTATTATGATAACGGAGATGTTCAAATCGAAGGCTCGTACGATGATAAGGGGGAAAAGAAAGGTATTTGGACATACTATTATAAAGGTAAGAATATCCAGAAAACAGAAGTTTTTTCCGGAAGTGGAGAAGTTGTTGCGTATTATCCGGATGGTAAATTGCAATACCGATACAATGTAGTTGACAACAACAGAGACGGAAAGTTCTCGGAATACTACCCTAACGGCAAAAAGAAAACGGAAGCTTTCTATAAAAACAACGAACTCGAAGGCAAAGCAATTTGGTGGTACGAAAACGGAAACAAAGACATGGAAGGCGAATTGCATGCCGGCAAACGTAACGGACTTTGGATATACTATTACAAAAGCACAGGCACAAAAGGCAGTGAAGGCAACTACCGAGACGATAAAGAGAGCGGACATTGGACTTATTATTACGAAACAGGCGAAAAATGGAGAGAAGGCGAATATGATACCGGCAAACGCATAGGCTTATGGAATACATACTACGAAAGTGGTAAGATTCATCACAAAGGAAGTTATGTTGCAGGTTTGGAAGAAGGCATTTGGGAAAGCTGGTCGGAAACAGGAATCACTTTAGAACGCGGAAATTTTGTCGCAGGCAAGATGAATGGCAAATGGGAGGCTTTTTATTCTGACGGAATTTGCAAAACACGCTGCATATACAAAGACGGGATAAAACACGGCACCGAAATACTTTATGACGATAACGGAGACATTTATCAAAAAGCCGATTATGCCGATGGTATTTTTAATGGCAGATGGGAGAAGTACCTTGGGGGTATATTGATAGAGAAAGGTGTATATCTCAACGGAAGAAAAGATGGTTTGTGGACTTTTTACAGTGCCAATGGAGCAAAACAAAGAGAACAGAGTTTCCGTAATGGCAAACCACATGGCAAATGGGTTGAATATTATTCCGCAGACAAAAAAGCCGCAGAGGGAGAATATAACGAGGGAGTCAAGAGCGGAACATGGAAGAACTATAACCGAAGCGGCAAAGTCCTTTCCACTACTGTATTTGACAACGGTAAGAAAATGAAAGAAACGATATCCGATAAATAAATTGCGGAATGAAAAAAAATTTCTTTAAACTGATAGCATGGAAAGAATTATTGCTGATGGTTATCTGCCTTATAGCAACAAGAATTTTTGTCTTGAAATATTTTTATGCCGAATTCGAACTTAGTCCTACTGTTTCCGAACTTGAATACGGTTTATTTGTGCTTTCGGCAATCATTTTATTTATCTCTGCCTGTATTGCAAACCATTGTTTCGACATAAAACCTGCTCAAAATAATGGAAAACAAGAACAACAAGCCCTTTGTGCAAACAACAAAGAAGCAAAAATTTACTTTTGGACGCTTTCCGTCATTTCCGTCGGACTCTCTTTTGCCATAGGAATACCGAAAGGCTTTATTCACTTGGGATTTATTTCGGCAGCATCGGTGATTGCAATTTGGCTCTATGCCGACAGATGTAAACGACAACTCATAACCGGCAAACTTATACTTTCTGCATTATGTGCATTACTATTCCTCTTGCCGACAGTCTATGAACTATTCTCCCTAATGCACACACCTGATTTGTTCAGGGTAATCGGTATGGAAGTAAAACAAGTTCTCAATATCAGCCTCTTTTTTGCTGCCTTTGCTTTCGTCCTTTGCTTTTTACGAGAGATAATCAAAGATTTGCGAGACAAGGACGATGATGAAGAAGCAGCCGATAAAGATACATTCGCTATCGCTTTCGGTGAGAAGATTTGCAAAAACATCGCATATATCCTCACCATAATCCTTATACTCATTACATGCGGCTACCAATACTTATACTACCAATATTCAAAGCTTATGATAATTGGCGGTATCAGCATAATAGTACACTTACCCTTGCTCTATTTTCTCAAAGAACTGCATTCCGCACAATCCGTGCAGGATTATGACTTTCTTGCCGGCTTGCTGAAAATGGTCTTTGTGTCTTTGTTGTTCACCATAACAACAGCCAAATATATATTGCAGTAATGAATTTATCCGAAACACTTTCTCTGCGTCTGCTTCTTGCCTCTCAATCCCCGAGACGTAAGCAACTGCTTGAACAAATGGGCTTCAAGGTAGAAGTGGTAAATGTACAAGCAGAAGAAATTTTCGACCCTGCTCTTGCAGACTATGCCATAGCGGAACATTTGGCATCCATCAAGAACCAAGCTTACGCATTATCCATACCCGACAAAGCCGTTCTTCTAACAGCCGATACTTTGGTTTTTGCAGACGGCAAACCACTCGGCAAACCGCATGACACAGCCCAAGCAATCCGCTATCTCAATCAACTCAAAGGCAAAACCCACAAAGTAATAACAGCTTGCTGTTTAAGAAGCAACAAAGACAAAAAAACTTTCCATCAAACTGCCACCGTCGGTTTTCGTAACCTGACCGATGAGGAAATAATCCATTATGTTGAATGCTATAAACCTTTCGATAAAGCAGGAGCCTACGGAATACAGGAATGGATAGGCTTGATAGGAATAGAAAGAATAGAAGGAGACTATTATACAATAATGGGCTTGCCGTGCGAACAACTCTTCTGCACGCTCGGAAAAATGAACATATAAAACGCTTTCATTATGAACAAACCCCTTGTGCTTTTGGTTGATGACGATACAGATATATTGGAGTTTCTGACTTTTGCCTTGGAACGAGACGGTTTTGAAGTGAAAAGCAGTACGGACGGAGAAACTGCCTTTAATATTGCAAAGCAAATAATACCAGATATAATCGTTCTGGATATGATGATGCCCGGTTGGTATGGCTTGGAAACCTGTCGCCATATCCGTAAAGAAGAAAGTTTGAAAAACTCAATGATTGTTTTTCTTACAGCAAGAAGCGAGGATTATATGCAGGTGGAAGGCTTGGATACAGGAGCAGATGACTATATCCCCAAACCCGTTAAGCCGAAAGTGCTTATAAGTCGTCTCCACGCAATATTGAGAAGAAAAACAAATGCTCCGCAAACCAATAATGCAATAATAGAGCTACAAGATTTGACAATAGATAAAGACAACTATACCGTTGTAAGCCATGGAAATACAATGACTTTACCGAAAAAAGAATTTGAATTGTTGCTTTTTCTGGTTACGCACACAGATAAAATACATACAAGGGACGAAATATATTCCGCAGTTTGGGGAGACGAAGTCATAGTGGGCGAAAGAACGATAGATGTACATATCAAAAAACTCAGAGATAAACTTCAAACAGACAAAATAAAGACATACAAAGGAATAGGATACAAATACGAAGAATAAAATGAAGACTAAATTTATAGCATTGCTCACTGCCTTTTGGGCATCTTTGAGTTTGTTCGTCATATTGGCGTTAGTATTAAGGTTCTACAAGTTTGACACCCTCAGCATATTCTTGGTGTCGTTTTTTGAACTTATTGTGGTTTTCTTCATTGTCAGATATTGGATACAGAAAGAAGTCTATGATAAAGTCCGCACCATCTACAAGAATATCTACAACTTCAAAATCAATAAGAAAGACCTTAAAACAAAAATCAACAGCGGTAAACAAAACCTTTCAGACGTTCACGATGAAGTTGACCATTGGATAGAAGAACAAACAGGCAAAATAGACCAAATGGTTGCAATGGAGAAATACAGAAAAGAGTACATAGGCGATGTATCTCACGAATTGAAGACCCCCATTTTTACCATACAAGGCTACATCTCCACCCTCTTGGACGGAGCAATGGAAGAAAAAGAACTGACACGAAAATATCTGCAACGCACCGAAGCTGGAATAGAGAGAATGATTGCCATAGTAAACGACCTCGATACCATTTCGCAACTCGAAAGCGGCGAAATCCGCTTGGACATAACCAAATTCGACATATTGAAACTTGCACAGGAAACAGCCGACAGTCTCGAACAAAAAGCCAAGGAACATAAGCTCAACATACAGATACAATACAACGAACCACTCTTCGTAGAAGCCGACAGAAACCGTATAAGACAAGTCCTTACCAACCTTTTAGACAACGCAATCAAGTACTCCAAACCGGAAAGTGAAGCAATAAAAATCAAGTTCTTCGATATGGGAGACCAAGCATTGATAGAAGTAGCAGACCAAGGCATAGGAGTAGCGGAGAAAGACCTTCCGAGATTGTTTGAACGCTTTTACCGTACAGACAAAGCCCGTTCCCGCCAAAGCGGAGGCACAGGTTTGGGGCTTGCTATCGTCAAACACATAATCGAAGCACATCGCCAGACAATCAATGTCCGCAGCAGCCTCGGCGAAGGCACCACTTTCGGCTTCACCCTTAAAAGAAGTAAATAAACCATTCTCTATTTTTCTAGAAATTCTAGTAGTTCTAGTGCTTCTATAATTTCTAGATTATTCAAGTCTTTCTATCTCTTCTATAACTACTATTCTTCTAAGAAAAAAAAAGAGAGCCTCACTTTTCTGTAAGACTCTCTATCCAATCTGGCGGCTTCCTACTTTCCCACTTGGTGTAGCAGTATCATC
>ERZ1026882.1403-NODE-1403-length-10180-cov-6.127407_pt1 | contig 10180 bp, 6 predicted proteins | sample MGYA00380171_ERZ1026882 | MGnify/ENA primary metagenome ERZ1026882 (study PRJEB33269, sample SAMEA4719807) | human gut metagenome | biome: human-associated habitat; feature: organic feature; material: feces | place: Cameroon | collected 2013-10 ...
TTGCTGAGATCAATCCGACCTCGCTAATGCCGGATTTCGATAAGAACGGTTTTTTATTATCGGTCATCAACGGATTTGCTTACACTCGCAGGCGGCCTTCGTGAGCAAAACAGGCGTTCCTGCTCACGAGCGTGACTCGCAGGCGGCCTTCGTGCGCAAAACAGGCGCTTTGGCTCACGAGCGTGACCAGCAGGCGGCCTTCGTGCGCAAAACAGACGTTTTGGCTCACGAGCGTGACTCGCGACGGCTTTCGTGAGTAAAACAGGCGTTCCTGCTCACGAGAGAAACCACGGGAGTGTGCCGCCGGATCTGGGCTGTCTTATCCTCTTCTTCTCCTCAGATGCCTTATGGCACCTGAGGTTTATGTCGGGATTGACCAAAGGGCATTATTCCCTTATACAGCTTTTCATGTCAACCTTTTACGTTTACTGTTCCATATAGTGGAGAAATGACTCTTCACAAAAGCGGTGAGAGGCCTGAGCAAGACCTCTCACCGGAACGCAAAATTAGCAAAATTGCCGGTAATAATTAAAGGGTAAGATCAGAAATTCATCGGTGTGGTGTGATCAGTCGTAAGCATTCGGTAAACCCCGTCTTTTCCGCATAACTCCACCGGAGTATCTTTGCGGTTCATAAATAAGGAACCGTATGCACATTGTTATTTCATATACTCGTAGATGAAAATAGGAAAAGAATTTAATACAGCAACACTTCTATTGGGTTTGACATGGAGCAAGAGTTGCGTTTCGAATATTGATAGCTGATTGACAACAGACTTCTCCTTGGGCATCGCATTTACTCCTGCTATAAGCAAGTTAGCTTTACTGACATTCATCTGCTTAAGAAATTGCCAGTTGTCTTTCACCTTCATATACTTTTCCTTGGTCGGCGTTTCGCCATCCTTGAGCAAGATGTGGTCGAGACTGTCATAAGCCGAAAAATTACGAGCCAGACGTTTGAAATCCTTACACTCTTCTCTGCTTACTACATAGTTGGCATAATCGTTGTCGGGAAGTTCCTTGGTATAGCGGATGGACTCAATCATCGGGTAGTTGATGTAGAGCTTTCCGTTCTCGGTTTCGTCTGCAAACAATGCCAGCATCTCTTCTACTCTTTGATTGATTTCTTCAAGCGAAAGGTGAGAGTGTTGGAAGTCATAGTCAAAGAATAGGAATATTTCCGAAATGTCTGAACTTCTGATACCGTTCAAGATGGAGTCACCTCTTGCTGCCAAGCCTTCTCGCATGACAGAAACAATATCTCCACCGTCTTCATATTCCTTCAGCTCATTGTAAAGGTCATATATGTTATTCCCGAAAGAACAAATGATATTGTCATTTACCTTCGGGAAATAGAGTCTTTCCAATGTTCTATACAGGCGAGGCTCACGCTCGTCGCCTTCAAATACAAACAGAATCATAGGCCAAAAGTTCCGCCTCTATATAGTTTCTCCAAGTTATGGGCAAAACGAAGTTCCTTGTCCGTCAAGTCACAAATAGCCTTTATTTCGTTGTTCCTGAGGATAAAGAAACAATCAGGACGAAGCAAGTCATTGGAAAGAAGGAATGTGTCGTGGGTGGTTACGAACACCTGGTTGTTGCCTTCAAACAATCGCTTGCAAATCTTATATGATAGTTCGTGGTGGTAGAAAGCATCAAACTCGTCGATGAAGACGAACGAAGCGTTGTCCATCTCTTTCAGCCAATAATACTGCAACTCCAGATTCCTTGTGCCTGTGGATGCAACCCATTGGAACGGAATTCTCACACCGTTCATTATGCAGAAGAGAATGTTGTCACCCTTCGTGTTAGGTGCAAACTCATACTCCTGACCACTTACTTCTTTCAAATAAGCTGCAAAGTCGTCAGCAAGGTTGTTCTTTATGATATACTCTTCCACGTTGCTGCCACCTTCCTTCAAGCCAATGAATTCACGGTAGTCGAGACTTCTGAAGAATAGCATATTCTCTACGAAATCGCGAAGTTGTAGCAGGGCATGGTCTTTGGGAAGTGGCACAGAACTCAATAGATAGTTTACTATAGAAATGTTGTTGGCACTATCTTTAAGATTCTGAATGGCAACGGCGGTCAAGCCAAATTCTTCGGAAATAGCCAATTCGTCTTTGTCTTTAACAAGAATCTCTTTTTTGTCTACTATTAGCTTTTCGCTGATGATATCGCCTTTCAGTTCCGATGCTATTTTACTGTAACTGTATACTACCACATGACCGTCGAAAGAAAATGTGTAATCGAAATCAACCGGCTCGTTGTGGCATGACGCACATGCATAATTCAGATAGTAATCAGGCTTCTTCCACTTGTGAGAAAGATGGTTGGCAATGTCGAATATTGCCAATCCGAAGTTCGACTTACCGGCTCCATTCGGTCCGTAGATAATACCGTTCTTTACAATGCCATTACGTACTGCATCGTTATTGAACGTATAATTGCTCGGATGAGACAAGTCCCACTCGATACGATTCTTGAACCCTCTATAGTTCTTAACTGCAAATCTCGTTAACATGACAATATTGATTAGTGATATTTTGACTACAAAGGTACAAAAAAACAACGTATCCGTAAATCAATTACGGCATATACTGGGTCAGGGATTATAGGTATATTAAATTGAATAACTCAGAGTTTACTGTTCCCTATAGTGGAGAAATGACTCTTCACAAAAGCGGTGAGAGGCCTGAGCAAGACCTCTCACCGGAACGCAAAATCAGCAAAATTGCCGTTAATAATCAAAGGGTAAGATCAGAGATTCATCGGTATTGTGTGATCAGTTCCACTTACGAAGGTTGGTGATGGTGTTGTTGAGGTTCTCAAGACGCTTGTTGTAGCAGTACTTGAGGTTGTCCATCACTTTGTCGAACTCCATATTCTCGTCACCGCACAGCCAATGCTCATCCAGATAATTACCGACCTTCCAAATCTTTCGGTTATACTCATCAGAAAGCCTGTTTGCGGCGCGCCTCTCCTCCACGACTCTGTTGGCGACATCAATCAAGTCTGGGTAGACATCCGCCCAGCGAGCCTTGACCCTATTGATGTAGTTCTGATCCTTCATCAACAGAGGCCACCACATATAGTACCTCCTTGGGGTCTCATTATATTTAATGGCCCTTTCGATGAGAAGTGAACTCCATGTGTGATAGTAGTAAGCGTTCTTTTCCGTGTCCACATTCGTGAAGTTCTGGCTGTCAAAGTCCCACACCGGCCCGGCGCAGAGTTTTCCGTCCCCGTCCTTGTACATGTAGACACTCTTCGGATGCTGTATCTCGTCGTTCATCGCGATCTCGTAGACAAACCAGTAGTCGATCACTGAGTTGATGTCGAGACTCTTGTAGGCCTCTGGGTAATTACCATTAGTAAGGTTGCTCTCGATGGCGTTGATGTAGGTTTTCAGACTCTCGAAAATCGCGCTGCCATCATATGTGGTGCCATTCTTCGCTGTGACCGTGAAGTCATCCTTGAACAAGCAAGGCAATTCACGCATTGAGGTTTTGAATTTCCAGGTCTCGTCGTAATTATTGTCGAACTCGATAAGGTAGCTGCAATCCTTCACGGTAGGGCTGGTGTTTTTCTCGACAACATCCTCAAATATCGGGTTTGTCATTTTCAGCCTGTTCTTATTGATCTTGATCTGCTCGCAGAAAAGATAGTTGCCGGCGTGGATGCCATTGATGACCAGCTCGACGTTCTGCCCTGAAGGATTCCAGACCAGTCCCTTACCATAGGTGCTTCCGTCTGTCGGTCCGTTGATGAAATGGTTCTGGATGGTCTGGGCGATGTTGAACGCCAGATAGTTACGAATGAGTGACATGTCCGTCCACGGAGAGAGCAGAATCCATCTCCTGTGCTCCTTCATCCCAAGGATGCCCGCCTTTTCGTTCAGCCTGATAGCCATCGGCCTCTTGTCGTAATTGGATGACGTGTTTCCTCTGAGCCTGATGCTGCAACCGGCCTTATTCAAGTCCGCCACACCGTTTTTGTAGACAGCGATGTCATCGGCCTTGCTCCAGTTTGCACTCTTGGCAGGGATGGCGAAGTCAAGGAAGCTGACTGTTCCCGGAGTGTTGACGTTGACGACAACCACCGGCAGTCCGGTGTTGTTCACAGAAACTGTGAACGTGCTCTTCTCTGTCCCGTCAACAAGGGTATATTCAACAGGATTCTTGAAGTCTTGTGTTGAGACACCGCTCTCCTGAAGCTCACCGTTGCAGTAGACTTTCACCCCTTCCGCCACGGTGAAGGTAGGGGCAAGAGTGAAGTTGTAAAGATAAGGGATGCAGCATGAAACCGTGTTGAGAGTCTTGTCTATGTCGCAGGTGAAATCCTCGGCAGCTTTGACTTCCGTCTTCGTTGTGCTTGTGTTCAGGACAGCTGTCTTCTTCAGAAGGCTGGCCTCGTTGTTAGCAATCTCGAACTTGAAGCTCTCGAATGCCGGCGGATTGGCGTCAAGGTTCCCGACCGTGAAGTTATGCTCTTCTTTCAGATTGTCAAGACTTAAAGGAACATCATAACAAACTCCGGCCTTGAAATCTGCAACCGCCTTGACCTCGAATGTGACCTTGTGCACATTGGTCCGGAGCTCGATCTCAATCACATCTCCCTTTTTGATGTCTGGTGCGATCGTGGCGAAGGCGACAGCCTTGTTTCCTACAGCTACTCCACCATCCTCATCGTTTGACAGTTTGATTGTGATTTCGGAAGCGGTCTTGCCGTCAACCGCAGTAAGACCCGAAGCCAGATTGCCTAGGTTCATTGTGAAATCTCCCGTCCACGAACGACCGGCACTGATGCCCGTGTTCTTTTGCCTGAAGATTATGGTCTGGAGCTTCTCCGTACTTCCGATGGCGGCAAGCTTGGAGCCGAAAGTCACTTCTGTTTTCAGGATGGAAACCATGGGCTTGAACACGAAGCTGTGGGAGCCGTCGGCTTTCTTGACGGGGGTGTCGCTGGCTTTCACGTCATTGGCGGCTATCGAGGTCGCGTCGGTGTAGGTCTGCACTTTGGCGACGGTGACCGGGATGGCCTTGCTGTCTGTGGCTCCTTCCACGAAAGGGTAGTAAGCAAATTCAGGATTGTCTCCGGTCATTTTACCGGAGAACAATCCTGATGCTACAGCAGTGGTGAACGTTCCGTGGAACTCTGCGTTTTTGGTGGATTTGCCGAACACCCCGATCTTGTCACCGGGTGACCACATTATTCCAAGTGATCCATCCTCTGTCGGTTCGATGTCAAGTTGTGTTCTTGTCACGGGCGGCCGCAGGAGTTCTCCTGTCAAAGTGATCTCTTCAGGGACTGAGAGCCGCATCTCATTGTTGTTGACACAAGATGCGGTCATGAGTGCCGCGGATGCCATCAACGCAAAATCCAAACGAATTCGTTTCATCATTTATGTGTTGTTTAAAAATTAACCTATTCAGTCATAGGTTAGTTTCAGGTCGTAGCCTTTGCTACAGGCCGAATCCCGTCCCTCCGCTTCCGTAGGAGGAGTCATAGGATTTTGTGACAGGATCAGCGTCACGAACGCAGCGGATTCTAAACTCCGAGTCTTTTTGTCCATGGCCTGTGGTTATGATAGGATTGCCGCTCGTATTGTCTTTCATAATGTAATATATCATGTGTATATCCTGACCGTATTGATTTCGATCAAACTTGGTTTTTGCTGCATAAAACGAGCCCGTGCTTCCTCCATTTGAAAGATTAGGAGTAATCTCCTCCCCGCGGTATAACTGAATAAAGTAAAGCTCTTTCTCATTCGGGATTCTCCACTTTCCCAAATCGGATTTGTCTGTTTTTTCAGTGTAGTACCTCTCGCAACTATCCCCACTAACAATCTCATCGTATGTGAATGTGTTCTTGATTGTTGTATAGTTGACATTTATCTCATTCAGATAAAGCTGGCTGCTACTTGTATACCAGTTATTATAGTAAAGCCGTACGTATTTTACAGACTTATCAAGATTGGTTGTCACGGTAACATCAGTAGTATTCACTGTGCCAATGTCTGTCCAAGTGGTTCCATCTGATGAAATCTGTAAAGTCTGATTTTGTGGAGACTGCGTAGACTGTTTAGATAAAACACGAACTGATGTCACCTTGACAGGGGCGGAAAATGTAAGCAGCACAAATCTACCGCGTCTTTGATAATCGTTCGATTGCCAATATGTATCTTCATTGCCATCCACCAAATTGCTTATTTGTCCTGCATTAGTTGTGTAATTAGTCGAAGCCGCTATTGTTACGTCAACATCAGCCGTCAAATCATTCTTGGCGATCGTGAAAGCTCTCGGCAATGTGCTGGAAGGGTCGGAGTGCATGTGTTCCGGGTACTCTCCTTCCTGTGTGTTGGTCCTCAGCGCTTCGTCCTTAAGGCCTGTGATTGTCACCGTGTAGTTGTCATTTGTCGATGAGATGGCCGAGACATCGTCGGTTCTGTCGGTAAGGTTTCTTGCGCAGCGTCCCTTCGCAGCCCCGCCTTCAGCGGAGCCGATAGCCGTGCCTTCATAAGCCCACCAAATGCGGTAACCACCTTTCATACTTGTGACGTAGTTTTCGTGTTCGAACGTTATGTCAGGTGGAATCGACTTCATTCCGCACCACAGGTAGATGTACTGGCGGTAAGTAGGGACGTACCACTTGATCTCGTCCTGGTCAATCGTGCCATTGCCGTTGAGGTCTCTGTTTCTGGAGAGACATTGGTAAAGAGGGTTTGCTCCTTTCGCGGTCATGATCTCGCTTGCTGTAGGAGCGGTTGAACCGGTGAATCCGTTATTTGTGATGTTGACAAAATCCGTCCAATTTTGAGACGATGCGTTTTGGACTATGGCGCGGGTGTTTGTCAATCCGTTTTGCGCATTTGTCCCGAGGTCCTGGTAATCGGCGCTTTCGCTAAAGGTATTATCCGGTGTCTCCTCCACAGTCTCCAACCCGAACGGATTGCCGGCATTGTCGTTGTAGAAAGTCTTGATGGACTTCTGCTTGAGCGTGAAGCCATTACCTTCTACGTACGTGCTTTGGCCGTCTTGGCTTATATTGGCATTGCCGATAGTGAATGACAAGATCCTGTCCTCCGTGTTGACGAAGTCCTTGTAAGGCTTGTCATTGTAGAAGTACTCGTCCACGTAGGCCTGCGTGTAGACATTGTCTCCGCTTATTATGCAGTGTGTCGCGGTGCCGAACTTTATCTCTTCAATCAAGTCGTAGATGTTCACCAAGTTGGCGTCTCCAGGATAATTTGCGAATGTCGTCTCACTGGCAGGCTTGCCGAATTTCACCCAGGCGATGTCCTTAAGGTGCGAATCAGTGGATCCTTCCTTAACGGTGAAGGATGTCATCTTTCCTTCTCCTGCCGGTACTGTGCCGCTGACGATGCATTTCTTGATGTTTGTCTTCGAGAATGACAACAGCACATTCTCATAGTGGGAGTCAAGGTTGACGACAACGTGTGGAGAAGGTTTGATGATGTAGCCCTCGGCCCCAGGTTGTCCTTCTACATTCGTTGTCGCTTCTACGATGATGCTGTTGACCCCGTTGACGGTGACCGTGTAGGTGTACTTCGTGTTGCGTTTCACTGAGAAGTTGTCGAAAGAACCGCCCTTGTCCTCCCTCGTGTCGAAGTTCCCGAGGTGGATTGTGTACTTCACGGTTCCTGTCACGGTTCCTTCATCACCGGTTTTTCCCGGACCAGAGTATGTCCCCTCAACCACAACATAAGTGGCATTGGCAGGGGCGTTGGCGAAGGTGTTGTAGTCATCAGCGACCCTTTTTTCCCTGTCAGTGTAGGCCCAGGAACCCTCCTTGTTGGCTGCCTTCTGGACATTCTCCGGCATGTAGAAGAAGAATGTAGGCAGGTTCTCCGCATCCTTTTCATTGATAGGCAAGTCCTTGAATTCCATGAACGAGCCGGCTCCGGCATATTCATCCAGCGCGTTCCTTTCCAGAAGTGTCGAGGAAGTGGAGTAGTTGTAGATGCTGTACTTCTGCGGGGTGAAGGTCACTCCGGAGCCGTTTTTGAACTTGAATATGCTCTTGGAGACGATTCTCTTCAGGTGGAACACATTGTCGAATGTGTTCTCGCCAGGCTTCAGGGTGATTGTCGTGTTGTCGTCGGTGCCGTAGCGCCCCGACATCATCACGGATGTGGAGGTGATGTTACGTCCCGAGGCTGTGATGGTATATTCCTTGAACTCCGCAAGGGTCTTCCCCGCGAGGTTGTTGAGATCGACCACCGTGTACTTGTCGTAGTTGGCGATAGGGTACATGTACCATGTCCCGCTGTAGACCCCGTCGAGCTGCTTCTCGTCAAGATTGATCTTGTAGAGCCAGTTGGTCGTTGTGTTCTCCAGGGTTGGGGCGCCAAGGTCATTCACCTTCACCACGACCGGCTTCGAGTTCGCCCTGTCCGCATCGTAGAAGAGGATCGCCATCTTCTCTATTTTGGTCTCCTGCTCGTCAGTGGCCCTCGTGTTGACAACTTCATCCATCTTCGGAACCTCGACGTTGAATGAAATGCTGACCGGCAGACCTTTCTCCACTTTCGTCAGTTCTACCTCCCGTTGGCACCCGGCGAGGACTGCGGACACCATGAGGGCGGCCGCAAGTGTTCTGTAAGTTTTTTTCATGATATTCATAGATTAATCAAAGGTAACTCCATTCTCGATAGAATGCCAGTCGTCAACCTCGACGTTTGGTGTGTTCTCTTTCGCCTTGATGTTCACGCTGCTGGCGCACACGGAACTCTCGACGGCGACCCGCTCCACCTGTGTGGCTGGGGTCAGATAGCGCTTTCTCGTTGTTGTCTTCTTCATCATAATGTGTGATTAAGGTGCAGGAACAATCTCATCATTAAATTATTTCGCCTTGGTGATGACGGCGCGGCTAAGGGCCGGGTCATCGTAGAACATGTTGTCCACACCTCCCTTGAAATCGAGTTCAAGCAGGTCGGCGGGAACTCCGAACTCCTTGGTGAGGCAGTCGTAGACGGCCTGGGCGCGATTCCGGCTGAGCCTGTCGTTGATCTTCTTGTTGCCGGTCGCGGCGTCGGCGTAGCCGGTCACGATGTACTTGATGTTGTTGGCCTTGATGATCTCGGCGAGCATTCCGAGGTTCACGCGGGAAGCCTTGTTGAGCTTGCTCTTGTTGATCTCGAAGATCACGAAGTAAGGAGCGGCGACCGTGGTCTGCTTCTCGACAACCTGAGGCTGGGCCCTGAGTTCGGCGAGTTCCTTCTCAAGCCGGATCCTTTCAGTTTCGGACTCGCTGAGGGCCTTCTGGAAGTCGGCGATGTTGTTATTGACAGTCTTGACAACGGTCTTGCTCTTGTTCCATCCGCGTGGCGCGATGTTGTAGGTCAGACCAATCGTGGCGCTCAGCACACCTTCGCCCCAGCGATGACCCATCTCTCCGTCGAAGCGGTCATTGACAAACATTCCGCGAACATCGAGGTTTATCGCCCATGCGTCGCTCAAGCGGAAGTCATTGCTTGTTCCTATGCTGGCGGAAACCTCGTGGGATCTGGACTTGCCGTTGCCTGGCTCATCGTATGTCCAGGCGAATCCCAGACCTGCGTAGAGGCTGGGATTCCAGAAGCGGCCTTCCGCCTTGTAGCCGCGGAACGCATTGCAAAGATTGAGCATGGCGTCCATCCTGACATCACCGAACGAGAATTTCTGCTTGTTCAGCCAGTAACCGCTTCCGCCCTTTCCGGGAACCTCCTTTCCTGTTGAGAACGCTTCGTCCGGACCTTGTTGGGTGGCTCCTCTCATGCTGAGTCCATTGTAGGCGATTCTCGCTCCGACAGCCGGGGTGAACCATTTACCTACGCTTATGTTCAATGCGGGAGCAAGCCTGTCTCCGAACTTTGCCTGCTTGTCGTGGTCTCCGAAATAAATCTGGGCTCCGCCTCCGACGTTGATGAACCAGTCATATTTGAAACGATTGGTTTCCACTTTGAATTTGTCTGCGGAATAGATGACGTTGACCGTTGTGTCCGTTTTCACTGACGGCTGGGCAAGTGCCGGGGTTACTGCCAGCACGACTATAGCCGCTGTAATCAGATGTTTTTTCATATTGTCTTCTTATTAGTATTTTCTTGAAAACTAATTTATTATCATTGTTATGTTAATGTCTTGCAATGCTCTAAACCAATCAAAAGCAAAGATATAAAT
>ERZ1026882.1405-NODE-1405-length-10169-cov-5.091853_pt1 | contig 10169 bp, 9 predicted proteins | sample MGYA00380171_ERZ1026882 | MGnify/ENA primary metagenome ERZ1026882 (study PRJEB33269, sample SAMEA4719807) | human gut metagenome | biome: human-associated habitat; feature: organic feature; material: feces | place: Cameroon | collected 2013-10 ...
AAGGCGTTGAGAGTATGGCTGGCAACATCACTAATGAACTTGTAAGCAAGCTTGGAATGAAGAATTTATCTAAGGGTGTTAAGGTTCACGTTGGTGAGAATGATGTGACAGTTAATCTTGCACTTAATATTAAATATGGCTGTGAGATACCTAAGGTATCAGCCACAGTACAGGACAGAGTTAAGACAGCAATCGAGACAATGACAGGTCTTGAAGTATCAGAAGTTAACATTAAGATTGCTGGCGTTAATATTGACAACTAAGTACAGTAAGCATTGGGGCTGTCCTTAATGGACAGTCCTGTTTGAGTAATTAATTGATGAGAGGATTCCTATGACAAGATCAGAAATGAGAGAACACGTTTTTAAGCTTATATTCCGTGTTCCTTTCCACGATAAGAATGAATTAAGAGAACAGATTGACTACTATTTTGATGATTTGACAGATGTCAATGAGAAAGATTACGAATATATTAAGAATAAGGCACTTCTTGTATGTGAATTAAGCGATGAGCTTGACGAGAAGATTAATTCGGTATCAGAAGGCTGGCCGGTTGACCGTATTGGTAAGGCAGAGCTTGCTATTATGCGGCTTGCAGTCTATGAGATGCTTTATGATGATGATATTCCTGTTAATGTAGCTATTAATGAGGCTGTAGAGTTAGCTAAAAGTTATGGCTCTGATGATAATGCAGCATCATTTGTCAATGGTGTTCTTGCAAAGCTTGTATAATAACCTTTTGCTGAATTAAAGAGCATAATAAAGAGATTAAGAAAGAGGAACGATGGCTGGAGTATATACTGTAACACAGATTAATTCCTATATTAAGAATATGTTTAGACAGGATTTTGTACTTAATCGTATTCAGATAAAAGGGGAAATATCTAATTGCAAGTATCATACATCCGGTCATATTTATTTTACTTTAAAAGATTCGGATGGAACGATTGCAGTTGTTATGTTTGCCTCTTATGCATCAAAGCTTGATATAAAGCTTGAAAATGGAATGTCTGTTGTAGTAGATGGCAGAATTGATATATATGAACGTGATGGCAGGTATCAGTTGTATGCCGTTAATATTACCGAAAGTGGTATGGGGGATTTATATAAGAAGTTTGAACAATTAAAACAGCAGTATGATGATATGGGATATTTTGATTCATCATATAAGCGCCCGATACCACGTTTTGCAAGAAAGATAGGAATTGTAACAGCTTCAACAGGAGCTGCTATACACGATATAATGAATATATCACACAGGCGCAATCCGTATGTAAGTCTGTATCTGTATCCTGCATTAGTTCAGGGCGAATATGCCAAGTACAGTATTGCCAAGGGAATAGCTGTGCTTGATAAGTTCGGGGTGGATTGCATTATTGTTGGACGTGGAGGAGGTTCACTTGAAGACTTGTGGGCATTTAATGAACCAGAGGTTATAGAGGCAGTATTTAGCTGTAATACACCGGTTATATCAGCGGTTGGGCACGAAACAGATTTTACAATCACAGACTTTGTGGCAGATTTAAGAGTTCCAACACCATCTGCCGCTGCAGAGTGTGCAGTATTTGATATGGTACAGGTTGATGATTATATGCAGGCATACAAGAGACGTTTAAGAAATGCTCTGGATAATGTATTTGCCAGATATAAGAACAGGGCAGAGAAGGACAAGCTTTCTTTGCAGATATACAATCCTATTAACCAGATATATGAAAGAAGACAACGTCTTATTCATATAGAGGATATATTAAATAACCAGATGACACAAGCAGTGGAACGCTACAGGCAGAAGCTGTCATTAGCTGCGTACAGACTTGATAATGTAAGTCCTTTAAAGAAGTTTGACAAGGGCTACAGCTATGTAGAGAATAATAAACAGAGAGTACAGTCGGTTAACGATGTATCAGTAGATGATTTGTTAACGCTTTATTTAAAAGATGGTACTGTGACAGCTAAGGTCACAAATATTGATAATGTTTAATGAGGTATAATTAATGGCAAAGGCTTCTAATCTTGAAGATACATTTAATAAGCTTGAGGCAGTTCTTAATGAAATGGAACAGGGCGAGCTTACATTAGATGAGTCTTTTAAAAAATATAAAGAAGGTATGGAATTACTCAATAAATGTAATACTATGCTTGATAAGGTTGAAAAACAGATTGTTATAATTGATGATAATGGGGTGGTGGATAATAATGAATAATTTCAAAGAACAGTTAAGCAAAGAGACCTCCTGTATAGATAATATAATAGAAAAGTACCTGCCAGAAGCTAAGGGACACGCAGAATATATTAAATCTGCGATGGATTACAGCGTTGAAGCTGGCGGCAAGAGAATAAGACCAATGATTATGCTTGAAACTTACAAGTTGTGTAATGGTACTAACGAGGAAGAATTGTATCCATTTATGGCGGCTCTTGAGATGATACACACTTATTCTTTGGTGCATGATGATCTTCCTGCTATGGATAATGATGACTATAGAAGAGGAAAGCTTACAACACATAAGAAATTTGGTGAAGATTTTGGAATATTAGCGGGTGACGGACTTTTGAATCTTGCGTATGAAACAATGCTTTCAGCTATACATAAAGCAGCAAAGACAGGTGATGCACAGGCTGTATTAAGATATTCTGCTGCCGCAGATGTGATAGCTAATAAGGCTGGTGTTGATGGTATGGTCGGAGGACAATCGCTTGATGTAATGCTTACAGATAAGCCGATGAATGAAGAACAGCTTGATTACATTTTCAGATTAAAGACGGGTGCTCTTATAGAAGCAGCATTTATGGCTGGTGGAATTATTGCAGGTTGTGATGAAAATGTCATTAAGCTTCTTGAGGAAACAGGTTATAATATAGGCTTCGCATTTCAGATTAAGGACGATATTCTTGATGTTACAAGCACACAGGAAGTACTTGGAAAGCCTGTGTTAAGTGATGAGAGAAATAATAAAACAACATATGTTACACTTTATGGAATGGAAAAAGCAGAAAAAGATACTGCTGATATGTCTGTAAAAGCACTGGAAACAATTAAAACTATTGGACATAACGAGTATCTGGAGGATTTAATCACAATGCTTATACATAGAGATAGGTAATTATGTGAAAGAGGTTAATTATGATACTTGAGAAAATCAATAAACCTAACGATATTAAGAAATTATCACCAATAGAATACAACCAGCTTGCTGATGAGATACGCCAGTTTCTTATTGATAAGATAAGTGTCACAGGCGGACATCTGGCTTCTAATCTTGGCGTTGTGGAGCTTACTATGGCACTTCATATTGTATTTAATCTTCCAAAGGACAAGCTTATATGGGACGTAGGACATCAGTCATATACGCATAAGATACTTACAGGAAGGAAAAATCAATTTGACGAATTAAGAAAATTTGGCGGTATGAGCGGCTTTCCTAAGAGAAATGAAAGCGATTACGATGCTTTTGATACAGGCCACAGCTCGACATCAATATCAGCAGGACTTGGAATTGCTATGGCAAGAGATATACAGCACGAAGATTACAGTGTAGTTTCTGTTATAGGTGATGGTGCACTTACAGGTGGTATGGCATATGAAGCTTTAAATAATGCTTCAGGTATTAAGGGTAATTTTGTGATTATACTTAATGATAATACAATGTCAATTTCTAAAAATGTCGGCGGCGTATCCAATATGCTTAGTGAAATACGTTCGTCAGACTCTTACTATGATTTAAAAGAGAATATAGGCAATGTATTATATAAGCTTCCTAAAGGGGACAAGGTTGTAAAGCTTATCCAGAAGACAAAGTCGAATCTAAAACAGGTAATTCTTCACGATTCGATGTTTGAGAGTATGGGTATATATTACCTTGGACCGGTTGACGGGCACGATATGGATAAGCTTATCAAGATACTTACAGTTGCCAAAAGAATAAATGGACCTGTGCTTGTTCACGTTGTTACACAGAAAGGACGTGGTTACAAGCCGGCAGAGCGTAATCCAAGCAAGTTTCATGGTATTGGACCATTTGATGTGGCGACAGGTATGGAGATTAATAAATCTGCTCTGCCAACATATTCGCAGGTGTTCTCTAATTCTATATGTGAAATAGCCAAGAAAGACAGGTCTGTATGTGCTATTACAGCGGCTATGCCAGACGGAGTTGGGCTTGCTAAGTTCTCAAAGTGGTTTCCGGATAGATTTTTTGATGTCGGAATTGCTGAGGCTCATGCTGTAACATTTGCGGCAGGATTGTCAGCAGGCGGATTAAAACCAGTGTTTGCGGTATATTCTTCATTTTTACAGAGAGCTTATGACCAGATATTACATGATGTGTGTATACAACAGCTTCACGTTGTGTTTGCAATAGACAGGGCAGGACTTGTTGGAAGTGATGGAGAGACACATCAGGGGATATTTGATATATCATTCCTGTCATCAATACCTAATATGACTATTATGGCACCAAAGAATGATTATGAATTAAAGTTATCACTTGAGTTCGCTCTGGAAGAATTTAATGGGCCGATAGCTATAAGATATCCAAGAGGCGAGGCAGTTGTCAGATTTCGCGAATTTAATGCGCCGGTTGAATACGGCAAGGCTGAGCTTATGTATGAAGAAAGTGATATAGCAATTCTTGCACTTGGAAGTATGGTTGATACAGCATTTAATGTAAGGGAAAGACTTAAAGAGCAGGGCTATAACGTGACACTTGTAAATGCACGATTTGTAAAGCCTATAGACAGTGCAATGCTTGATAAAATAAGCACAACACATAAGCTTATAGTAACACTTGAAGAGAATGTATCATCGGGCGGATTTGGGCGTGCAGTCTGTCAATATATCAATGATAAAGAACTTCATAACTATGTGCTTGACATATCACTTCCTGATGATTATATAGAACACGGAAGTGTTGATATATTACGGCGTGAGACAGGAATAGATGAAGATACAATTGTTAAACGTATAACAGCAGTTTATAATAATATTGGAGATAATAATAATGAGCAGTAAAGAAAGATTAGATGTTCTGTTAGTGAACAGAGGGCTTGCTGATTCCAGGGAAAAGGCAAAGGCTATAATTATGTCTGGAAATGTATATGTTGACGGACAGAAGGAAGATAAAGCTGGGTCATCATTTAATGAGACTGTTAATATTGAGGTAAGAGGCAATACACTTAAGTATGTAAGCCGTGGCGGGTTAAAGCTTGAAAAAGCTATGGAGAATTTTGATGTAACGATTGAAGGAAAAATATGTATGGATGTTGGTTCATCAACAGGTGGTTTTACAGATTGTATGCTTCAGAATGGTGCTGTTAAAGTATATTCTGTTGATGTGGGACACGGACAGCTTGCTTGGAAGCTTCGTAATGATGAGCGTGTTGTATGTATGGAAAAGACTAATATACGATATGTAACACCGGAAGATATTGCGGATAAGATAGATTTTTCAAGCATTGACGTATCATTTATATCGCTTACAAAGGTGCTGCTTCCAGTGAAAAATCTTCTTACAGATGACGGGCAGATAGTATGTCTTATAAAGCCACAGTTTGAAGCTGGAAGAGAAAAGGTTGGTAAACACGGTGTTGTAAGGGATAAGGCGGTACACATCGAAGTTATAGAAATGGTTATTAATTATGCAATTTCAATTGGATTTGAGATACTTAACCTTGAATTCTCGCCAGTTAAGGGTCCGGAAGGAAATATCGAATATCTTCTTCATTTACAGAAACATATAGAAGGAACCTATGATAATATTCCTTTCACAATACAAAATATAGTAGACAAAGCCCACGAAACATTGTAATATATTCATATAGATATTAATATTAATTTAAAGTATAGAGGCGTTAATGAAATCTTTTTACATAGTCACGAATACAACTAAAGATCCAGATCTTGTATATACAAACAGTATTCTGGATTATCTTAACAAGCACAATGTAAGCTGTATATATAATCCTGACTCGGCAGATGTAGAACATACTGATTATTGTTATACGAATGCTGATATTGTGCCAGATGATACAGAATGCATAATTGTTCTTGGTGGGGATGGTACGCTTATACAGGCGGCAAGAGACCTTAATTCTAAGAATATACCTCTTCTTGGTGTTAACATAGGAACGCTGGGGTATCTTACTGATACAGATATGAACACAGTGTATGATACCCTTGAAAGCCTTATTAATGACTGTTATGAGATAGATACAAGGATGATGCTTGATGGAAAGATATACCGTGATGACGAGCTTATATATGAAGATGTAGCACTTAATGATGTAGTTCTTAGCAGAAGGGGAATATTAAGGGTTATAGATTTTGATATATATGTCAATGGAGAATATCTTAATTCGTTCGCGGCAGACGGAGTTATAGTATCTACGCCGACAGGTTCTACAGCTTATTCTTTATCGGCAGGCGGACCAATTGTCCAGCCGAATGCACATCTTATAATGATTACACCAATATGTGCACATACACTTACTCAGAGAAGTATAATATTTGAACAGAATGATGAGATTGTAATACAGATGAATGATAATAAGAAATTATCAGAAGAAAGAGTAGCTACATATGATGGAGAAAGCTATTGTAATGTCATAACAGGGGACAGAGTTGTTATTACCCGTTCTGATAAGACAGCACGGCTTATAAAGACAAGCAGAATTTCTTTCCTTGAAAGGATAAGGAATAAAATGTAGCCGGAATAGGAGAAGAAAAGTGAAATCAGACAGACATAAAAAAATATTAGAACTTATAGCTGATAATAATATAGGAACTCAGGAAGAGCTTGCTGATGCACTTAATAAAGCAGGATATAATGTGACTCAGGCGACTGTTTCAAGGGATATAAGAGCACTTAATCTTACCAAGGTCACAATTGACGGGGTTAATCAGAAGTATACAACTCTTTCACATAGCAGTCCTGTACCTAATGACAAATATATAAGAGTGCTAAAGGAAGGCTATCTTTCTATGGATATGGCACAGAATATTCTTGTTATAAGGACTGTTCCGGGTATGGCAATGGCGGTGTGTGCGGCACTGGATGCACTTAAGCTTGATGAGATAGTTGGTTCTATTGCGGGTGATGACACTATTATGTGTGCTGTAAGGACTGTTAAGGATACTGTAAATGTTTCTAATAAACTTAAGAAACTTATAAAGGCATAGTATTATAAAGATATAGTATCAGAGGAGGAATATGTTATCTAATTTACATGTTAAGAATCTTGCACTTATAGAAGAAGAAAATATTGATTTTGAAGAGGGGCTTAATATTCTGTCAGGAGAGACAGGTGCAGGTAAGTCTATTATATTGGGTTCTATTAATGCGGCACTAGGTGCCAAGACATCGCCTGATTTTATAAGAACAGGTGCAGAATATGGACTTTCAGAACTTCTTTTTAATATTGAAGATGATAATGTAATTGAACGCATAAAAGAGCTTGGAGTTATAGATATTGAGAATGGTGAACTGCTTATTTCAAGAAAGATAACACCAACACGTTCGCAGATAAAGGTTAATGGACAGAATTTTACAGCGGCACAGACACAGAAGCTTGCACGCTATCTTATAGATGTTCATGGACAGCACGATAACCAGATACTTATGGATGATGCTAATCATCTGACGGTTGTAGACACATTCTGTGCTGATGAAATAGCTGAATTAAGAGAGGCTATGGAAGATGCATATAAAGATATGGTTAAAGCAAAGAAAGCGTTAGAACTTATTGATAAGGATAAAGATGAACTTCAAAAAGAGATAGCATTTCTTGAGTATGAAGCTAATGAGATACAGACGGCCGATATACAGCCAGATGAAGATGAGGAGCTTGAAGCAAGATATCATAAGCTTAATAATTACCAGAAGATTACTAATGAGCTTTCGTATGCAGATATGCTTTTGAATTCAGGTAATGATAATATAAGTGATATGATAGGAACTGCATTAAAGTCACTTATAACAGCAAGTGAATATGATGATGTATTGAAAGAGTGCTGTGATACTTTGTCTGATGCTGAAGGACTTATTCGTGATGCCGGACACAGTATCAGTTCATATATAGAGAACTCTGAATATGATCCAAGAGAGTTTAGCGAACTACAGGAAAGACTTGATCTTATTAATAATCTTAAGAACAAATATGGAAGTTCAATAGAGGCTATTAATGATACCTTAAAGGCTATTAATGCGAAGCTTGCAGATTATTACAATTTTGATGAGCTTATAAGCAGAAGGAAAAAAGAGTATGAAGAAGCATGCTGTAAGGCGTGGGATATAGCCCAAAAGCTAAGTTCCATAAGACAGCAGGCAGCAGTAAAGCTTGCAGAGCAATTCATAGCTTCTTTAAAGAATCTTAACTTTTTAGATGTAAAGTTCAGAATAGATTTTGCTAAAGAACCATCTTTATCTTCAAAGGGCTGTGATAATGTAAGATTTATGATATCAACGAACCCTGGTGAGAATTTAAAGCCATTATCAAAGATTGCTTCGGGTGGTGAACTTTCAAGAATTATGCTTGCCATAAAGACAGTTATGTCAGAAGATGCAGATAAGACACTTATATTTGATGAGATTGATGCAGGTATAAGTGGTAAGACGGCTTCAAAGGTATCTAATCAGCTTGCAAGGCTTTCGTTATCACATCAGATAATATGTATAACACATCTGCCACAGATTGCGGCTATGGCAGATGCCCATTACATAATAGAAAAGAGTGTACACGATAATAAGACCTACAGTAATATCCAGAGGGTCGCAGGAGATGATAGTCTTAATGAAATTGCCAGAATGTTATCCGGTGAGACACTTACAGACTCTGTGCTTGAGAATGCCAAAGAATTAAAGATTATGGCTGATAAAGTGAAATCAGAGTTGTGATTTTTAGATATAGTTATTATAATAATTATATCTGGAACAGTAAAAGCACTCTGAAAAATTAACGGCTGGTATGTATATACCAGCTGTTAATTTTATGAAGCATTAAGCATATTTTCTATATATATGCCATATCCGCTTCTTGAGTCATCAATAAGAACGTGTGTTACAGCACCGATTATCTTTCCGTCCTGAATAATAGGACAGCCAGACATACCTTGTACAATTCCATTAGTCATATCAAGAAGTTCTTCAGAGGTAACAACAAAACTGATATTTTTGGAATCGTTATTGTTAAGCTGTGTAATTTTAATTTCGTAGTCATCATATTTGTTATTCCTGTAAAATCTTACATATGCTTTACCCTTGTGGACACTGTATCTGTAACCGACACTCATAAGTGAAAGAGAATGCTTCTTTACAATAGAGTTGTCGATTGTTCCATATATTCCGTAAGAGCTGTTCTTGTCAATTGTTCCTATCGGGGTACTGTTCTTGTAGTCTATAATTCCCTGCAATTCTCCAGGAGTGCCATTCTGTCCTTTTATTATTGATAGAATTCTTGTGTTATATAATCTGCCATATTTAATATTAAGGGCTTTGCCGGTGGTATTATCAGTTATCGGGTGACCAAGTGCAGCGTAGTTATAATCTGTATCAATATAAGTTATTGTTCCTATACCCTGTGCATCATCTTTTACCCACAGACCTAGCTTATATTCACTGTTTTTATCCTCAACAGGGGTTACAGTTACATTTATTATTTCATCATTACGCAGTAATTCTATATTAAGCTTCTCGCCAGCACATTCATTTACCTTGCAAGATAACTGCTTCTTGGAATTGATTTCTTCATCATTGATTTTTAAAATGTAATCGCCTTTGGCAATAATATTTTCGCAGGGGGTTATTGTACCACTTGATTTGCTCTCGATGGAATCGGTCTTTACTACAAGTATTCCGCTGCTTTTCAGATATAAGCCAGCCTGAAAGCCACAGGGATAGACGTATTTTTCATCAACCACATTGACATTTACTGTCTTTAAAAATAAGAAGCCGAACAGATGAAGGTCGATGTGGTAACTTCCAGGACTGCCGGTTATAAAAGTAACCTCTCGGCTGAAATCAGCATTTGCAAGACTGTTATCAGTACCATTCTGCGTGTCGTGAACGCTTCCGGTAACGGGGAGTGACAGATTGATACTTGTATCGCTTTGCTCAGTTATATATATCTGTTCAGGAAAATGCTTATTAACATAGTTTACATAAGATGTAATAAG
>ERZ1026882.1407-NODE-1407-length-10160-cov-14.470658_pt1 | contig 10160 bp, 10 predicted proteins | sample MGYA00380171_ERZ1026882 | MGnify/ENA primary metagenome ERZ1026882 (study PRJEB33269, sample SAMEA4719807) | human gut metagenome | biome: human-associated habitat; feature: organic feature; material: feces | place: Cameroon | collected 2013-10 ...
TCATATGTTAGTAAGCATACCACCGAAATACAGTGTGTCACAGTTTATGGGATACTTAAAGGGAAAAAGTGCACTTATGATTTATGATAAGCACGCAAACCTAAAGTATAAATTTGGAAACAGACATTTCTGGTCAGAAGGATACTATGTAAGTACAGTAGGACTTAATGAGGCAACTATAAAAAAGTATATACAAGACCAGGAGAAGTACGATATCATGCAGGATAAACTCAGCGTGAAGGAGTACGAGGACCCCTTCAAGGGGTAGCCGGTAATACAGACGCCCTTTGAAGGGCGGCGACGAGTCAAGGGCGTAGTGGCTTGAACAAAGTGAAAGCCAGCGTCTTTAGGCGCTGGCCGGTAACAGAGGCTTATAGCCTCAGAGCAAACCACCCGTTAGACGGGTGGTGGTGATTTCTATGATAAAGTGGAGTTCACGCATGAAGCTCCACCGGCCATGCGCCTCGCAAGCAACACAGCACAACCACATATACTATAAATTGTGAATGGGAAGAAATCAACTACTTTTTATAACACACAATTTTCTCCCAGTTTGCAGGGAACCCCATTTTCGAAAATAGCAATTCCTGACTGATATGAGGGCAGTTGTTGAGAACAGAATGAATCAATCGTTTGAGCTCTGTTTTAAACTGCTTAAATTCTTGATTATCTATGAGATAACGTAGAGCTATTACTACTGCAAACAGGTCTTTCTTGCCGATAGTATATTGACCCTTTTTCTGTGGTAACTGCAATTTACTATGTAAAACCATATCAGGAATTGCTTCATTTACCTGGAAGGAATAAAGCCTTTCATTATGGGCACATACATTTCTACAGCTTGCAAGAATACGAATGAGCTGATGTAACTGGACCTCTGACATGTTGGCGAAATTAAGACTGACCTTAGTGCGGATATCAGAAGTTGAATATTGATACATTTTTGAAATCTGTCCAAATGTAAGCGCATTGGTTGCTACCCACAAAGGTACATTACCATATACCCTTGCATGGTGCGTGATATAACTATAGTTGCTAGGCAAGGCTATAGTTTTGCTTAAGGTTGTAATCAGGCGATTTATTTTGCTGGAATTTTTGCGTGAATAGTTATAATTTCCAGCGGTTAAATATGCTGTTTGCTGTTCGCCATATTTTTCACAGAAGTAATATGACAACATGGATTTGAGCTGTCTTTCCACATGTAATATGTATTTAAGAAAGAGCGTTCTCAATTCTTCATCAAAGTAATAAAAGGCGGTAATTTCTTCAAAGGTGACCCCATGTAGGTAATTCCCTGATGGCTTATGCTTAAATAAATCTTTATATCCGCCAATTAATGAAAAATAGCTTAGTTTTTGTAATGTTATTTTGGCAAATTCAGGATCAGAAATAACAAGCTGTTTTTCTTTTTCCAGTTTTTCAATTTGCTCATCATATGTGAGAAATGTTTTGTTAGCCATTTCTGAATCCTCCTATGTTTTGTGGCATAAAAAAAGTGGAGCCCACGCATGGAACTCCACCGGCTGCGGGCATCGCAAGTTTCCGCAGCGCAACCACTAAAGATAATATACCATCGAAAGCAAAAGCTGTCAAATGGATTTTTAGTGGTGGTAGTAGTTTATGCGTCACAAATTAATATTATTCTTATTGTTTTAAAAGCGATTGTTTTACCCCAAGAAACTTATCCCTATATTCAATCGCCTTTTCCAGCTTCTTCCACCGTGCATACAGATTATTCAAATATCTATAAGTAGTTTTCATATAGTCATTATCCGTACCAACTGCATCACCAATAATACTTTCTGCCGCAAGTAAGTTAACCTCAGCCGATTCCGGCGTTCCTTCCATCATATCAATGATGCCTTTGCTCAGCTTACAGATACCATAGTCAAGAGAGTTATCTGAAAGATGCTCCAGCACTAATGATTCATATTGTTCCAATACAATCTTGGCATTGCCCGCATCCTTTGACAGTAACAGTATATTGATAAGGTTCATCATCTGCTGCAGGGTATCATGGGATTCGGTTAGTCCCAAGTGTGCATATTCCATACGGATATCAAAGGCTGTACGGAGTGCATTGGCTGCTTCATTTCCACGCTTCATCAGCAGATAAGTGTTGGAAAGGTTGTTGTACAGATTGGATAGCAGGTTTGCAGTTCGCATATCTGCATCTTTAGTATGAAGCTTTTCCATGATGTTGATTGCCTTTTCACGCTTCTTAACTGCATTTCCATAATCTCTTTTCAACAGAAAACACTCTGCCTTATAATCCAGTAGCAATGCCCTGTCACATGGAGAATCCAGTTTGTATTCTTCCATAAGGTAGCTGATTCTATCAGTTAGTTTCGGCAGGTAATCCGATACAAAGTATTTGTCCAGATATGGGAACATATCCTGTAAAAACAGTAAAAAATATGCACCATCATCTACTATAATACGTTCTGATACACTGATAAGGGCAGCAATGATATTTTCTGGTCTGCGAAGTTCCAAGCCATGTGCCAGGCAGATAAGGTGGAGACTATTAAGCAGAGTCCGGCAGGCAGTTATGGTTGGTATGGTTTCAATGGAAATTACTTCCTGTAATAGTGGATGTAGGCTGATTTTCTTGTTATCTGTATCTTCGTTGATAAATCCGTATTTGATAAGGTGGTTTACATCCGCAAGGTTATCAAGTCTCATCCAGTTCTTGAAGCTATTCTTTAATATGCCGGCAACCGGTAGCAGAGACAGATTGCGAAGAATGTCCAATTGCTGATTGGATAATTTGCCAAGTTGTAGGAGCCTTCGTAAATGCTCGATCATCAGTCCGTCAGTGAAATCGCCATCCTTATATAGTTCCACATCTTCCCCGGAGGAGATATTCAGTCCACAGGTTCTCAGTTCAGCAAGCAGTTCTTCCGGTTCCATGCCGTTGGCTGTCAGGGATAATGCAGACAAGCATACAGTAAGGGTATGACAGCCCACTGTCTGGATAATGTCCTTTACCACATCTTCTGAATCCTTTGCAGAAGGGCAATGCTTATAAAACAGTTTTACAAGCTCTGTATCTGCGTCCATTTCGGAAACTTTTAGTGTTTCATACTGTGAGATATTACATCGGCTGGTAATCAGTATCTTACAATTCAATTTTATAAACTCTTTGAAGAAAGCATCCTCTTTTGGCAGGACATTGAAGTTATCAATGATAATGAGACTGTCAGAGTGGAGCTTTTTTAATAGTTTCATATGCCTGTCAAGGAGCATATCTTCGCTCATGTCTGTGGTATCATCGCTAATTTCCATCTGAGTAACACATTTCTTTAAATCACCATCGTAAAATAAGTGAATGATGTTGGTGTATTTCTTTTTCATTCTTTTTGGCATAGACCTTTGCCAGTTCACTTTTACCCATGCCGGCAGTGCCGGTGATAAATACAAGATTGTTTTCCTGCAAAGCTTTGCTAACGACCTTTAATTCTTCTTTTCTTCCGAGAAAATAGCGGTTTACAGAAGGAAGCTTGTTACTCAGCAGAATATCCGACAAATCAGGAGATAACAGGGTGTGTCTGCTGTCGTGATTATTTAATATGGCATAACGGACAAGAGCAGTAATAAACTCGGCATCATCTTTTATTAGGGCAAATTCATCAACCTTTTTTGTACCAATTACATCCACACTGTCCATAACCAATTCTAAAAGAAGTTTTCTTGTGGCAGTCACATTGATAAGGTTTGGAATTACATCATCCTGAATATTATCCTGGATGCCGTCAAATCCACAATTTTCATAAAAGCATAATATTTCCTTGGGTATCGGGCGTTCTCCGGTACACCATCTACTGTAGGTAACATTTTTCTCAAAATCTTCTTTTTCAAATAAATCCATGTTGCACAGGCAGTCGTAGAAGATGTCTTCAATCATCTGGTACTGTGCATAAGTTTTCTTTTTATTTTCCAATAACACTCCGATTATGTTGGAGAAGGTAATGCGGTTCTGCAATTCATCACTTCCTAACTTTTTCGTCAACTTCCGGTCAACTTCCGGTCAACTTTCCGTCAATGATAATCCAAGACAAAATTTCGTATCATTAACCCATGAAAACGTAGCCATCAGAAGCCATGAGAGAAATGGTTTGACTACAAGAAGATTATAACATAAAAAGAACAAATGTTCTACCAAATCTTTTTGTATTTTGAACCTCCTAACTTTTTTATTTAAATTCCACCGCCCGCTTATGCGGTGGAATTTACTCCCGCACAGTTGATATTTACTCTTTCATATAAAAATGATAGACTTATCTTTCCTTCTGACAGCAGTTGGAGGAATAAGACTATGAGTAAATATATACCCGGTAATCAGAAACACTTAACTCTGGATGATCGTATTTACATCCAGAATGAGCTTTCCAAAGGTACTTCTTTTAAGGATATCGCACGCTTCCTCTGTAAGGATCCCACTACCATCTCCAAAGAGGTGAAGGCACACCGCCTGTCCGACTGGTATCACAAAGGCACTTTTTACAATGCCAAAAACTTTTGTGTGCACCGTTACCATTGCAAAAAGACAAACGCCTGTGGGAAGATCCTTCTTTGTGGTATCAAGTGTACTTCCTGTCCTACCTGCAACCAGACCTGTCCCGATTTTGAAAAGGAACGCTGCAGCAGGCTCGATAAAGCTCCTTATGTCTGCAATGGCTGTGACAAGCAGATTTCCCACTGTACCATCGCACATAAGTACACTTACAATGCCAGATTTGCTGACCGCAAATATCGGGAATGCCTTAAAGAGTCCCGTTCCGGTATCAGTATGACCAAGCATGAACTTCACCGGAAAGACAGGATCATCAGTCCTCTGATCGAGCAGAGACAGTCTCCTTACCAGATCATTACAAACCATCCGGAACTGGAGCTGTCTGTCCGCAGCGTTTACACCTATCTCGACATGGGAATCCTGACCGCAAGAAACATTGACCTGAAGCGTAAAGTGAAGTTCAAACCACGCAAGATACACAAAACACAGATCTCTGACCGCCGTGTTTTCCAGGGCAGGACTTACACCGATTTCCAGCAGTTGGGACTGTCTTCCTTTGTGGAAATGGATACCGTGCATTCCGCCTCCGGATCGTCAAAAACACTGCTTACTTTCTTTTTTACAAGGGAAAAGCTGTTTCTTGCTTTCCTGATGAACCGTAACACAGAGGGTGCTGTAAGGCTTGTCTTTGACCGGCTGGAAAAGCGCTTTGGTACTTATGATTTTCAGACATTGTTTGAATACATTCTTACCGACAGGGGCTCGGAGTTTGGTAATCCCGAATCTCTGGAAACCGGGTTTACAGGGATCCAGCGTACCAGTATCTATTACTGCGACCCTATGCGCAGCGGGCAGAAAGGCGGTCTGGAGCAGGCGCATACCATGCTCCGGATGATTCTGCCGAAAAAGACAAATTTTGAGTTCCTTACCCAGTGGGATGTCAACCTGATCGTGAGCCATATCAATTCCACACCGAGAGAAAGCCTTCAGGGCAGAACACCTTACGATGTGGCACTGGAAACTCTGGGAGAAGAAACCCTGAAAGCATTTCAGCTCAGGCGGATTGCCCCTGATGAGGTCAATCTGACGCCCAAGCTGATACGCTTCAACCAATAATTCATTGAAAAACCTGCTGTCAGACTGGAAGTAAACTTTTCACATTTTTCGAATGTGGCCGGTGGAATTTAGTCTGACACACTACCTTCCAGTGGCTTGTTTGCCATACAGAAAAACAGAGAATTTCGCCATGAATTACTATGATTATAACAGAAATCCAATATTTTTTCTCTAAAATTATTCGATTTCAAGCAATTTTTAAAGACACGGTGGAATTTACCTGTGCACTGGAATTTAAAATTTCAAGTCAGCGTATTTTGAACCTTGATAAACAATCCGGAAACGGATTCATGAGCTGTATCTTATGCCAACAGACCTTGCGAGGAGAACTGGGAAGTCAGGAGGAGCGAGGGAAGACACTTCCGTCAAGGGTGGGAAAGGAACTCGAGCAGGAGTAGCCCGCAGGCAATGAGCTAAAGTTCAGCTGTAACGCTGACGGCATGGTGTTAAAATGCCCATGATTGGCTTTGGAGTATTTGAAATTCCAAAGGAAGAAACCGCAAGATGTGTTCATGAAGCATTGGAAGTAGGATATAGACTTATAGATACCGCACAGGCGTATTATAATGAAGAAGAAACTGGTGACGGGATTCGGCAGGCAATACAAAAACATGGTATCAATCGAGAGGATATATTTCTTACTACAAAGGTTTGGGTGACAGAATTTGGGTATGAAAAAACCAAAGCATCTATTGAAGAGTCGTTGAAGAAGTTAAAAACCGACTATTTAGATTTAGTGTTGATTCATCAATGTTTGTCTGATTATTATGGTGCGTATCATGCATTGGAAGATTTGTATGACGAGGGAAAAATTCGTGCCATTGGTATTTCTAATTTTTCTGCTGAGCGTATGGCAGATATTTCTGCTTTCAATCGCATTGTACCAGCGGTAAATCAGGTGGAAACGCACATGTTCTGGCAACAGTATTATTTGCACGATTGGATGGAAAAATACAATATTCAGCATGAAGCATGGGGACCATTGGCACAACACAGGCTGAAAGAGATTATAGAAAATCCAATTGTGAAGGAGATTGCTGAAAATTATGGAAAAACACCTGCTCAAATTGCACTCCGTCAGCAAGTACAGAGAGGAATTGTTGTTATACCTAAGAGTACACATAAGGAAAGGATGAAGCAGAATCTGGATATTTTCGATTTTGAACTGACCGAAGATGAAATGACACGACTAAAGCAGTTAGATGAAAACAAGTCTATGTGGGCAGAATATGATGATCCAATGATTGTGCAATACGCAATGTCGGAAGAATAAAATTCACGTTTGTGGATATAGAAAATACCCTCCCGGCCATCATGGTCGAGAGGGTTTCGTGTGTCTACGGGATTATCCTTCAATATCAATGTTCAGTCCGGACTTAAACTCCACAGTGAAGTGGTCCTCCCAGACGATGATTCGCTCAAGCCAGCGCTTTACCAGGGCCTCGTCGAAGGCTTCCAGGTGTGCGGGCTGCTGCTTGATGAAATCCTGCAGTTCATTGATGCGGGCAATCTGTGCGTCTCTGGCGGCGGTATCAACCGTGCACTTTTCACGCTGTTCCCGGAGCTTGAAGATCTCATCGGCAATCTCGTCGTAACCAGTCTGGTTCAATGTGACACTCACGCGTGCCCTTATAGTTGCCTGTAAGATCATGGTCTCTGTATTTTGCTTCCAGCGTACCGCCATTCGCCAGAATATCGATTACCTCAAACAGCTTATCAAGATTTTTATTTTGCTTTTTGGCAAGCTTCAAATCTTTTTAAACTGATTGGTAAACTGAATGTCGTATCATTCGGTACTTCCAGTTTTAATTCAAAAGGAATACCATGCTCACGGATAGCGGTTCTCAGGAACATATTTACAGCAGTTGTCATATTCAGACCAAGCTCATTGAAGATTTCCTCTGCCTGGTCCTTGATTGCCTTGTCTGTACGAATATTTAAATTAGTTGTTTCCATACAGAACACCTCCATTCAAGTAATCTGGATTTACCAAGACACTTCTGCATGGCAGTGATACTAAGGAGCTTCTTTTCATATGGATCAAGTCTTGTTCCGATTTATGACTGCGGAAGCTGTCTGTTATCGCAGGCAGACGAAAGGATTATGGAACAGGCACTGGTAAATGAAGATGTAATGAATGCTAGAATATACCAATTTCCAACATCGCCATTAAGTTAGACGGAAGAAAAATCAATTACTATGATTTCCTGATGTCGGCAGAGGAGCCGCAGTGTAATGCCGCAATACAAAGAATGGTTCCCCAAATTAACCTGGAGCAGATAAAAGGGTTTATTGATGAAATCCCTTATATCACTGAGCTGCAGAAAACCTTTTATAAGAGTTTTGAACAGATTTTAAAGCCTGCCTATGACATGGTAATGTCAGAAAAGCAGGAGATGTCGGAACCGAATATGACAATGTAATAGATGAACTTAGAGGATACCGTAAAAATGTGGTGTCTTTTTTCACGAAGAATTGTAGGTTTGCTTCTGCCCATTTTTAGAGGAAAGGAATTTTCGAAATGAAAAATCTATGGTACAATATTTTAGAAGTTATCAACGGGATAAGTGGATCATAGAGAAAGAGCAGAACAAATCACATGTAGGTTAGTTAGATTTGTATCTCAAAAATAAATCTAATCTTTTTCTATGGCAGGTGCAAAGTGATGCATCATGCTTATTTTTGCACGTACCGGCAGGGGACTGTTGCATCATTTTTGAACCCAGACTTAACGAATAAGCCATGGGATGTGCATTTTTATTGCGTACTCATGGCACTGCGAGAGTATTTGTCTGCTTACGATTTGCCCTGATTGTGGAGGAAAACTGAGAGAGCGAAGTGGACCATATGGTAGATTTTACGGATGTATGAATTATCCGAAATGTAGATATAGCAGATCAATTAAAAAATAATTGAGAGGTGTTAATAAATGTTATTTATATGTTACCCCAAATGTTCAACCTGTCAAAAGGCTAAAAAATGGCTGGATGAGCATAATATAAAATATACTGAGCGCCATATTGTAGAGGTGAATCCTACTTATGACGAATTAAAGGAATGGTACGGGAAGAGTGGACTGACCCTTAAGAAGTTCTTTAATACTAGCGGGCTTCTTTATAAAGAAATGCAGCTTAAGGACAAGCTGCCTACAATGAGTGAAGAGGAACAGATTCAGTTGCTTGCTACAAATGGAATGTTGGTAAAGCGTCCACTTGTTGTAAATGGAGATACTGTGCTTGTTGGCTTCAAGGAAGCAGAATGGGCTGAAAAATTGAATTGATAATTTTTGAGAATTCGTTTATGTATATGGAGGAAAGGAGCTGAGAATCTCATATGTCAGATTTGTTTGATTTATCGAACTTTGATAAATACAAAGAAGATAACTGCCGAGAAGTGAAAAAGGCAGAAGGTGGATTGCCTATAGCATTATGGGAGTCGTATTCCTCATTTGCCAATTCTAATGGTGGTGTTATTATTCTTGGCGTTGGAGAGCGGCAGGATGGAACTTGGTATACTACTGGACTTAAGAATGCGGATAAACTTAAGAGAAACTTTTGGAACACAATTCATGATACTAAGAAGGTAAGCATTAATTTGCTATCGGATAAAAATGTGGAGTCCTACGAGGTTAATGGCGATACCATTCTGGTTATTTATGTACCAAGAGCTAAACGTGAGCAGAAGCCTGTTTATATTAATAACGATTTATTTGGTGGCTGCTATCGTAGAGATTGGGAAGGCGACTATCATTGTTCAAAGGCAGAAATTAAAGGTATGCTCCGTGATGCTGCGGATGAGACAGAGGATATGAAGATTGTAGAACAGTTTGATATTTCTGCAATTGATACAGAGTCCTTGAAGGGATTCAGAAATTATCATAAGAGCTATCGTCCAGAGCACGTATTTAATAATTTACCAGATGATGAGTATTTAGAGAGAATAGGTGCAGCAGCCTACTACAGCTGGGTTGCTTATGTTCGGTGAAGAATATCATATCGTAAGAGAATTTCCAGAGTATTTCCTAGATTATAGAGAGATGCTGGACCCAACAATACGTTGGACAGATCGCTTGCAGTCTAGCTCCGGTGATTGGAGCGGTAATGTATTTGATTTCTTCTTTAGAGTAAATAGCAAAATTGCAAAGGATATTAAGAAGCCTTTTAAGCTTGAAGGTATTACGAGGGTGGATGATACTCCAGTTCATAAGGCAGTTCGAGAGGCTTTAGTTAATTGTTTGGTTAATACAGATTATTTCTTGCCTTGCGGTGTAGTGATTAAGAAGGAAGATGACAAGTTGGTTATCGAGAATCCTGGTAGCATTCGCACTGGTAAAAAGCAGATGCTTCGTGGTGGTATTTCAGATCCTAGAAATAAAACACTAATGAAGATGTTTAATATGATTGGTATTGGTGAAAGAGCTGGCAGTGGTATTCCAGATATTTATCAAGTTTGGGAGAATGAAGGTTGGCCAATGCCTGTGGTGGAAGAAAGTTATAATCCTGACAGGACTCGTTTATCGCTTGAATTT
>ERZ1026882.1408-NODE-1408-length-10159-cov-3.841845_pt1 | contig 10159 bp, 13 predicted proteins | sample MGYA00380171_ERZ1026882 | MGnify/ENA primary metagenome ERZ1026882 (study PRJEB33269, sample SAMEA4719807) | human gut metagenome | biome: human-associated habitat; feature: organic feature; material: feces | place: Cameroon | collected 2013-10 ...
AGAATGAAGTGGACGAGCCGACATTGTTTGATTTTATGGAGATACCATCATGAAAGAAGAAACGTCGGAGAAAAAAGTAAAATCATATAGTGAGCAGATCCGGAAAGAAATAAGCCAATGGAAGGACATAAACCAGAACGGGTGCAATGATCCGTTCTGGCCGGATGGTTGCAACATGAATCTCGTGAGAAACCATATCCTCTATTATCAGAGAAAAATTTCAGAAATCTGCGCGGAAAAGAACTTGCCATATCCAGAAGTATACTATTTTTCAGCACCTCCAGAGGTTGACAACTTCTATATGGCGAATCTGAAACAGAGAGATCGCGTTAAGCAGATATTTTTCGGCGGGCATGTGCCGGTGCAAAAAAAGTATTTGTATGATGAGATGCAAATCTGTTTGTTTTAGAGGCTTGGAATTAAGGAGAAAACAGATGGAATTAAAAGAATTTGCAATAATGTTAAATGGAAGAGAATACGGCTATCCACAGTTTACCCAAGAGGAGCTGAGGATAGCAAAAGATAATGGATTTGTTATTGTGAGTGGTGCATCGGATGATCTGGTGGAACTCGAAGGGGCAATTACTGATGAGGGAGGTTGTTGGGAAGGTGGAAGAATTTCTGTGAAAGCAATCCTCGATGGTGGAATTGTACATAACTGTGAGAGATCCAATACTTTCAGTTTTGATGTTAAGTGGTGCAAGGACAAAGACGAGAATGGGAATGTTATTCCGTGGACGTATGATGTACCAATCGAACATGAAGTTTTTATGATCTATGACGATGGAGAGCCATACTGCAGGGGCTTTGTGTTCAAAGTAGTAAGTGAGTAGTTGGTTTGCTGAAACGTGTGTACATTGACAATTGAATAATGACGATTGACGTAGTAATATAATATTGAAATAAAATAGGAACAGGAGGCAATAAATAATGTATGAAGTAATAACGAACAAAAAAGAAAAAATGTACATTACGGTTATTTCTGATGAGTCTGTATCAATAAAAATATATGGCGGTCAAATTTTCGAAAAGAGCATGGGTATACCACACTTTCTTATGAGGGAGTATGTAGGCTGATTGGTACTTTAATGCAGGTAAAACAGGATATGGAAAATAACCAAACTGATTTCCTGTAAAAATCAGGGCTTATAAGGTAAAAAGTTAATAATATTATAAAAACCAAGTGCCAATCGAAGTACTTGGTTTTTTGTTGCTCAAAATTGAAAGGGGGAATGTTTAGTGGACGAAAAAGAAATATACGAGATCTGCCAGAGTGTAGATGCATTTATTGCGGACTATCTGGCAGAATCCATTGTTAAGGGTACAAGCTACGATCTTATGGAAGCACACCACGGCATTCTCCCGATCAGTAGAAATTGCTTTTACAGGAGGCGGCGGATTGTGAGAAAGATTATGGAGAAGCGGATGGGGCGGATCGTGGAAGAGAAGAATGGGCAGTTGAGGATGGTGTGGTAGAAATGCTTTATATTGTATGACTAAAATGCTATAATTATAATGTATGATTGCATAGAGAGGGTGGTCCAGAAGTGGACGATATTTTAAAATGAGTAGAGGTGAATTAAATGAATATTCTCATACCAATTGTGAAAAATTTTTACGAAATGAGTGATACCATAAAAGCCGCATTAATATCAGCTATGATTCCCGCTTTGATTTCTATTATTGGATTCATTGCAACTAATAGATCTGTAAAAAGAGATTTTAAGAATGAGATCTTAAAGCAAAGGAACGAAATCGCTTTGAATAAAATGGCAACAATGCCAATGCGTATATTAGAATTGTTGGGAACAATTATTGAAACAGGAGGTCAAAACGAAGAATTAGCAAAAGAATTCAATGGTTTTATGAATGAAGTGTATGCATATGGATCTGAAAATGCAATAGCGCTTATTTCCAAGATACAAAAGGATAATATGTTTTTTGGCGATAATGTCGCTGATAGGAATTTGTATGAATTAATTGCTATGTATATACTGTTAGCCACGCAGATAAAATATGATGTCACAGGAATAATCGTTAGTCCGGAAAAGTGGTATGAAATGAGGATGAACGATTATGAAATTAACAGGGAGAAGATGCGATTAGCCAACAATAATGTTGTAAAGATGTTTGAATTAAATAAGCGATTTTACATAAAGAAAATTCGATGATATGAATAAGATATTGGAAAGAGAGGTTATCTTTAGTGAGACCTCTCTTTTTTATGCCCTAAATTGGTACAAATCCACTGAATGCCAATGGTAAAATTACTATAGAACAGTAATTGAACAGGGAGGGAGAAGCGTGGAAAAAGAAAACGAACTGAAAAAGGAGTATCTGCGATCATATACACCAGCGGTCAGCGCCGCGCGCCGGATAGAGGAAGAAATTGAGCAGTTAAGAGCAGATAAGATGGCACCGGCACTTGTCATGGATGATATGCCACATGCCCATGATCAGAAAGATCTCTCTGACTACGCTGCAAAGCTGGACGAGTTGGAGAGGAAACTTATTAAAGCACGGTATGAGCGCATAGATCTATATGCAGATATATTCGCAGATATTGAGCGTTTAGGGGATGAGACAGAAAAGGCAGTATTGACATACAGATACCTTCGGAGACAAAGTTGGGAAGAAATCTGTGTAAAGCTTGGATATCAGTGGGCGCAGGTTCACCGAATTCATGCCAGGGCATTGAAACATTTCAATCCGACAGGTGGATATTATGAGATTTTGATCAAAAAAATGAAAGATGATACACAATGATACACTTGTATGTGATATGATTGTAGCGTGAAAGAGCGTAAGAGGAAATGATTCCCCTTGCGCTTTTTCGTCTTTTGACTACTGGGGCACCATGAAATACAGGGGTGTCCCATTTCTCCCTAAAAAGAAACAGGCAGGTGATATTATTGGCAAGGAGTCCGAACCAAAAGGCAGAAAAAGCCCGAGAACTGTATAAGGGTGGAATGAAGCTGGTTGAGATTGCAAGTCAACTAGATGTTCCTGCCGGGACAGTTCGGAGATGGAAAAGTACATACCATTGGGATGGCGAGCAACAAAGCGAGCGTTCGGAAAAGAAAAGCGAACGTTCGGAAAGTAAAAAGAGCGTTACGAAAAAGGCTGTAGCTGATGAAGTCAAGCAGGTGATACAGAATACCGACTTGACTGATAAGCAACAGCTTTTTTGTATATATTACATTCGGTGCTTCAATGCTACCAAGGCATACCAGAAAGCGTATGGATGTGGATATACAACCGCGGTTACAAATGGCCCTGCATTACTCGGAAACACTCGGATAAAAGAAGAAATCCTACAGCTGAAACAGGATCGGCTCAATCGAGAGTTCTTAAGCGAATCCGACATCTTCCAGAAGTACATGGATATTGCATTTGCTGACATAAACGATTTTGTTGATATCAGTGCTGGTTTTGTTACAGCAAAAGATGGTATTGATGGAACTATTGTCAGTGAAGTGAGCAATACGCAGAGTGGGGTAAAGATAAAGCTTGCTGATCGGATGAAAGCCTTGCAGTGGCTTACGGATCACATGGATCTTGCCACCGAGAAGCAGAAAGCAGAGATTGCATTACTGAAAGCCAAGGTACAGACAGACGATGGCGAGGAGATTGCAGACGATGGGTTCCTTGATGCTCTGAACGGCACAGCTGCGGAGGATTGGGGCGATGAAGAAAATTAAGAGGGTTTTCAAATTCCAACCGTTTTCACAAAAACAGCGCATGGTGCTGAATTGGTGGTGTAAGGATTCACCGGTAAAAGACAGCGACGGCATTATTGCTGACGGAGCAATCCGATCCGGTAAAACGGTGAGCATGTCACTTTCGTTTATTATGTGGGCGATGAGCTCATTTAATGGCGAGAATTTTGCCATGTGTGGAAAAACAATCGGTTCTTTTCGAAGAAATGTATTGTCTGGATTAAAGATGATGCTCCATAGCCGCGGTTATACCATTGCAGATCATCGGGCTGATAATTTGGTTATTATCACAAAAGGAGATGTGACCAACTATTTCTATATATTTGGCGGCAAGGATGAAAGATCACAGGATCTCATTCAGGGTATTACCTTGGCTGGGGTCTTTTTTGATGAAGTTGCGTTGATGCCGGAAAGCTTTGTGAACCAGGCAACCGGACGATGTTCTGTTGATGGTTCTAAGTACTGGTTCAACTGCAATCCGGATGGACCATATCACTGGTTTAAGACAGAATGGATTGATAAGAGAGAAGAAAAGCATCTGTTGTATCTGCATTTCACGATGGATGATAACTTGAGTCTGTCGGAGAAAATCAAGGCGCGATACCGCAGCATGTACACAGGCGTGTTCTACCGCCGGTACATCCTTGGGCTATGGGCGATGGCAGAGGGCATTATTTACGATATGTTCGACACTGCCAAGCATGTGATTTCTAGTCTGGCTGATCTGACCAATACAAATTATTATGTGTCCTGTGACTATGGTACGCAGAATGCAACAGTATTCCTGCTGTGGTGCAAAGAACGCTCCGGGCGGTGGGTATGCTGCCGCGAGTATTATTATTCCGGCCGTGATGAAGAAAGGCAGAAAACAGATACCGAGTATGCGGATGACCTGGAGAGGTGGCTCGATGGAATAAAGCCAGTCAAAATTGTAATTGATCCATCTGCAGCATCGTTCATAGCAGAATTGAAAAAACGAGGTTATGCAATCAAGAAAGCAAAAAATGACGTACTGGACGGTATCCGATTTGTGGCATCCCTGCTGAATCAGGGGAAAATCGCAATCAGTGACCAATGCCCGAACACAATTAAAGAATTTGGATCGTACATATGGGATCAGAAAGCATCGGAGCGTGGCGAGGATAAACCGGTGAAACAGCACGATCATGCAATGGATGCACTGCGATATTTCTGCTATACAATTATTCGCAAGCCGGGAAGCATCGGTATTTTGAAGTGAGGTAACAATGGATATTGATACAATGAAACAACTGATAAAAAAATATGAACCCGGCCATGCGGCATTTGTGACGCGTGCGGATATAGCAGAACGTTATTACCGCAATGAGACGGACATCCTGTTCCGGGACAAACCCAAAGACAAGGAAAAAGAGGAAGCAGACAATCCACTGCGTAATGCAGACAACCGGATTCCCCGGAACTTTCATGGTCTGATCGTGAACCAGAAAGCGTCCTATGCGTTTACCGCACCGCCGTTGTTCGATGTAGGCAGTACGGCGAGCAATAAGCGTATCACGGAAACCTTGGGTGATGAGTATGCAAAGAACTGCATGAAATTGTGTGTGAATGCTGCCAATACTTCCATCGGCTGGGTGCATTACTGGCAGGGCGATAATGGTTTTGAATGGGCAGTTGTTCCGTCTGAGCAGATCATCCCGGTGTTTGACCGTAGCCTTAAACGCAGGCTGATCGGAGCCATGCGAGTGTATCCGGACATCGACGATGCAACTGGGGATAATTATACGGTATATGAATACTGGACGGATAAAGAGTGTCAGGCATTCCGGCGAAGAGCAGGCGAGACACTTAATCTGCTGACATACTATGAAATGTTTGTTGATCCAGCCACCAGTGATATGGTTGCCGATTACCGGCATGATTTCGGAGAAGTACCGTTCATCCCGTTTTACAACAACAATATCCATACAGATGATTTGCGCAACATTAAGCCACTGATAGACGTATATGACAAGGTTTACAGCGGCTTTATCAATGATCTGGATGATATACAGGAGCTGATCTTTGTACTGTCTGGATATGGCGGTGAAGATCTGAATGGATTCCTATCTGATTTAAAAAAGTACAAGACCATTAAGGTAGATGGAGATGAGGGCGGTGCGGTGTCTACGCTGAACATTGAGATTCCGATTGAAGCAAGAAACAGTGTGCTGGAAGCCACAAGAAAGGCAATTTTCGAACAGGGACAGGGATTTGATCCGCAGCCAGAGAACTTCGGCAATCAGTCGGGTGAGGCGTTGAAGTTCATGTACTCACTTCTTGAAATGAAAGTAGGATTGATGGAGACAGAGTTCCGGCTTGGGTTTTCGCGGTTGGTGCGAGCAATCTGCAAAGTGCTTGGCATTCAGTGTGGTACGATTATCCAGACATGGACCCGTACCTGTATCAAGAATGATACGGAGCAGGCGCAGATCTGCAAGGATTCCGTAGGAATTGTAAGTAAAAAGACGATTCTGAAAAATCATCCGCTTGTGGAAGATGCAGATGAAGAATTGAAGCAGATCGAAAAAGAAGAAAAAGAAGCGCAGGAAAAAGCTGATCTGTATTCGGGAGCATTTACGAATCAGAATAAAACAGATAACAATCAGGACAACAACGATGGCGATACGGGGCAGGATGAATGAAAAACGGTGTATATTGGAAAAAACGCTTCAAGAAGATAGAGGAATCCCAGCATCAGCAAGGGCTGCAGTGCTATGCAGATATCGAAAAGCAATATCTCGCAGCGCAGCGGCAGATGGAAGCGAAAATCAATGCGTGGTATCAGCGCTTTGCAAAAAATAACGAGATTTCTCTTGTGGAAGCACGCCGGTTATTAAATTCCAGTGAATTGGATGAACTGAAATGGGATGTCGAGCAGTACATACGGTATGGAAAAGAAAATGCTATCAATGGACAGTGGATGAAGGAACTGGAAAATGCTTCCGCAAAAGTACACATCAATCGGCTGGAGGCATTGAAGTTTCAAATGCAGCAGTCATTGGAAGTGATGTTTGGTAATCAGCTTGATAGTGTTGATTCTACAATCCGTGATGTTTACCAATTCGGTTTTCTTCATACTGCCTATGAGATTCAGAAGGGGATTGGAACCGGATGGAGTTTTGCATCTCCGAACGATCGGCTGATTGATACAGTGATCCATAAGCCTTGGGCGGCAGACGGACAAACGTTTTCAGACCGGATCTGGACGAACAAACAGAAGCTGGTCAATGAATTGAACACCACCATGGTACAGAACATCATTACCGGGGCTGACCCGCAGAAGACGATTGATGCCCTGGCACGGAAGATGAATGTATCAAAACAGAACGCGGGTCGTTTGGTTATGACTGAACAGGCGGCTTTTTCCAATGCAGCGCAAAAGGATTGTTTTGCAGAACTTGGGGTGGAGCAGTTTGAGGTGTTAGAGACATTGGATGGTTTCACATGCAGCCTTTGTGGTTCTATGGATGGGCAACATTTTCCCATGAGCCAGTATGAAATCGGTGTGACAGCCCCGCCGTTCCATCCGAACTGCCGTGGGTGTACCTGCCCATACTTCGAAGATGATTTTGGAGTGCCGGGAGAACGTGCAGCGCGTGGTGAAGATGGAAAAACATATTATGTACCGGGCAATATGACATATGAAGAGTGGAAATCCTCTTTTGCAGATGGTAACAATGCAGCGAAAGACCGGTTGGGGATTATCACAAACAATAATAAAAGCAACCCGAACTATTATGATTTCAAGGGTAAAAATGTGGATACGGTCGAGTCGGAAATCTGTAAGTTCGACCATGAGGTTGGAGTTATATTTGACAATGGGAAAGCGGTAAATTGCCAGTTGGGAAATGAGGATACTATAGAATTTACGAAGTATCAGCTTAAAATGATGAAAGGAAAAGATGTTACTCATAATCATCCATTGAGTACGCCGCCGTCCCCAGAAGATCTGTATCTGCTGGTAAATTATAAAGTCAAAAGTTTCAGAACCTGTGGGGAAAACGGTACATATGTGTTAGAATATAATGAACAGGTAGAAAAACTTCCAGATTTCAAGACATTTAGTGATACATATGACGAAATTATATATGAATTACAAGATAAATATTATGATGAAGTGAAACATGGAATGAAAAAAGAGGATGCGATCATATTACTTGGAGAGGCTGCTTGGGAAAGATTGTATGAACTATATAATGTCAAACCTAGATTTGAAAGGCGGTAATTGTTATGAGCAAATATAAACCATATGAAATAGATAGATATAAGCTGAATCTGTTTTGCGTATGTTTGAACTGCAGTAAATACAGAGGCTCAAGAAACGATTTTTCAAAATATTGTGATGCTTATCCCCAAAATCTTCCATCTGAAATTTGGAATGGAAAAAATGTAAAATGTCCGCATTTTGAAGAAAAGCAGGGGTGATAGTATGGTGAAACTTATAAAAACATTAGATGTTCAAAACGCATCATTGAATGTGATCACAGCTGGCAGACGATTTCCACTTGCACAATTTGCTGGGAAAATAGAGATCACAGAGCACCAGAGTATGGCACCTATCCTTGGGAGAAGATGCAAAGGTGAAAAGAAAATCTATGCATCCTTTATTTTATGCCAGAATATTGAGTATCAGTCAGATGATACATTTAATACCGGAAAAGTATATGAAGCAGTCGGATATGTGCAGGGAGAGCAGTCTTGTGAAAGATTGATCTTCTCAGGACTTCGCTTTGAAGATATGGATCCGTTGGAAGGAACAGTAACACTTGAAGTGACTGATTTGGAACTGATCCGGAAAATGATAGAAATGTAAAATTGAAAGTTACCACCAGTCAGAAATGATATGGTGGTATTTTCATACCCAAAATCAATAATAACAGGGCAACCGGAAATCTATGAACCGAACAGCGCAGAGGTGACGCTAAGTAAGTTTCTCCGGCAGTCCTGTTTTTATATTGTCCGAAAGCCTTATGACGTTTAAACTGCGGCAATTTGCCCTTATGCATGGCATCAAAACTGCATACTGCTGTGGAGACACCACGCTTAAAAACGGTGCAGGAAAGGAAACTATGGAATTTTTAAAAGACATTTTAGGCGAGGATCTCTATAAGCAGGTGTCTGATACCGTCAATGCCTATAACGGAAAGCCGGAGAATAAGGATAAGCAGGTGAAAATCGCAGACCTTGGATCTGGTCAGTATGTTGACAAAGGTAAGTATGATACCGCTGTTGCTGAAAAAGAGAATCTTTCCGGTCAGATTAAAACGCTTAATACCACAATCGGGGATCTGAAAAAGAACAATGCAGACAATGAGACATTACAGAACACCATTGCGGATCTGCAGACGAAGTTAAAAGATCAGCAGACAGCCAATGACCAGATCTCAAAGACCTATGCGCTGAAAGATTCCCTCACAAAGCAGGGCGTACTTGATCCGGATTATCTGATCTACAAAGCTGGTGGACTTGACAAGTTCACATTTGACAAAGAGGGTAAGCCGGTCGGCGTAGAGGAAGCAGTAAAGCCGTACAAAGAAGATATGACAATGGCACATCTGTTCAAACAGGAACAGCCGAAGCCACCGTATCATCCGCAGGGTGGCACCGGCGGCGCAGGAACTGCGAACCCATTTGCAAAAGAGACGTTCAATCTGACCAAACAGGGAGAACTTTTAAAATCCAATCCGGAGCAGGCAAAGGCACTGGCCGCAGCCGCCGGAGTAACATTATAACAGTATGAAAGGAAGATGATTTATGGCAATTACAAAAATTGCAGACGTGATCGTACCGGAACTGTTTAACCGGTATGTAATCAACAGAACAATGGAGTTGTCCGCGTTTTTCCAGTCGGGGATCGTGGTAAACAGCCCGGAATTTGATATGCTTGCATCTGAGGCGGCAAGAACACACAACATGCCGTTTTTTGAGGATTTACAGGGAGAATCCGAACCAACACTTGAGGATGTAGAAATGACACCGGCAAAGATCGGTTCTAACAAAGATGTATCCACCACAATCCTTCGTCAGAAGATGTGGGCAGCAACTAACCTGTCCGCAGCACTTGCCGGAGCGGACCCGATGAAAGCGATCGGTGATCTGGTGGCACAGTACTGGGCGCGCGATATGCAGAAAGAATTGATTGCGATTCTTGCGGGTGTGTTCGGAACCACCACGGCAGATCCAAGCGGAACACCGAAAGCGGAGACCAGAATGGCGGATCATATTCTCGATCTGTCCACAGGAAAGACAGATGCAGCAAAGCAGATCAGCGCATCCGCATTTATTGACGCGTGTCAGATGCTTGGAGATGCACAGGCACAGCTTACTGGTGTGGCGATGCACTCTGCAACAAAGTCTTATCTGAAAAAGTTGAATCTGATCGAGACCGAGCGTGATTCTACCGACGTGGAATTTGATAC
>ERZ1026882.1409-NODE-1409-length-10158-cov-6.665941_pt1 | contig 10158 bp, 8 predicted proteins | sample MGYA00380171_ERZ1026882 | MGnify/ENA primary metagenome ERZ1026882 (study PRJEB33269, sample SAMEA4719807) | human gut metagenome | biome: human-associated habitat; feature: organic feature; material: feces | place: Cameroon | collected 2013-10 ...
ACCATGGCTCGATCTTGTTCACGGAGTTCGAGAACGAGAAGACTCCAGGGGTGACAAGCCCCCCCTTGGTACCCTTGCCCCAAGAGTGTTCCTCGGTGTTGCCGTAAAGCTCGGCGGCGGCTATTGCCGCCACGGTGAAGGCCTCACCACCGATTCTGAAAGTCTGTTCAGGCATCTGGAGCATGCCTATGAAGTTGTAGTAGCCCGAGATGCTGCCGCTCCTGCCGTACTCTCCGGAGCCGGAAGGACCTCCATACTCGCCGGTACCAACCTTGCGTGTCTCATGGCTGATGCCGTAGTAGTTATGGTTGGCCTTCAGGCTTGCCCTGAGCCATGGGGCGATGTCCGCGTGCAGGGTAAGATCCGAAAGAATCGAGTTCTCGTTGCGCCGCTGTAGCTGTGTGTCCCTGGTGTGGAAGTAGTCGCGCAGTTCTGAATAGTCGGAAGTGCTTTCCACCGCCCCGGTCTCCGGGTCGCGGTACTGCTTGTAATAGGCCGCGATGTCCACGTTTCGAGGCAGGTAGTAGGCGGTGATCATACCGACATTGCTGCCCCATTGCCATCCTCCCTGGCTGGCACCGTTCTTGGCGGAGGAGAAAGCGTACTTCACTCCAAGTTCCACAGAGAAGACATCATTGAGCTGAGTGTTGCCCCTGAACGAGATGTTGTGACGCCGGAAGTCGTTGTTCAGGAAGACTCCCTTGGTCTTCGTGAAACCGTAGGACAGGCGGAAGGAGGACTTCTCTCCTCCGCCGCTGATGGCCACGTTGGTGATGTTGTTTACTCCTGTCTGGTAGAATTCCTTCCAGTTCATCGGATGAGGAGAGAACGGAGTGTCCTTCCCGTCAGGCATATACTGGTTCCTCAGAACCCCGTCCATTCTCGGTCCCCAGCTGAGCGGAGTTCTTTGTAAACTTCCGTCATCGAGAAAACCTCCTTCGTAACCATTGTTAGGGGCACCTGCTCCGTAGATGTTCTGAAGCTCGACCGGCGACTTGTAGACATCGGTGACCTCCACTGTCTGGTTGACCTCGACTCCAAGACCCTGCTTGCCGTACTTGCCGCCTTTGGAGACGATCACGATCGCTCCGTTGGCTCCACGGGAGCCGTAGAGCGCGGTCGCCGCCGCTCCCTTGAGGACGGTCACGCTCTCGTAGTCGGCAGGGTTAAGGTTCTTCAACTGGGATCCCCAGTCTGTTCCGGCCAGATTGCCGGTGATCGGCTCCTGGATGATCATTCCGTCGATCACGAAGATCGGGGAGTTGTTCTTGTCCACGGAGTTCGCTCCACGGATGGTTATGGATGACGAAGACGTGACGCCTGAGGCCCCCCCCGTGTTGATCTGGAGACCGGCCACCTTACCTTGAAGAGCGTTGACCGGGTTGATGGTGTTGGTACGCTCGATCTCGTCCGTGGACACCCGGGTGGTAGCGTAACCTACCTGTTTCGCCTGTTTCGGCAGACCGAGGGCGGTCACGACAACCTCTCCGAGCATCTGGGAGTCATCCTTGAGGACCACCCTCAGGGTGTTGCCGGTCACAGTGACCTTCTCGGTGATGAAGCCGATGGAGGAAATCAGCAGCACGTCGCCTTTTTTGGCCTTGATCTCAAACCGACCCTTGCTGTCGGTCGCCGTACCGATGGATGTCCCTTGTATGATGACCGAAACTCCTACAAGGGTCTCGCCGCGCTCGTCAAGGACCGTACCCTTGACGATGTTGTCCTGTTGGGAGGCGTAAGCTTCCGCTTCGTTCGAAGGGTTGCCGCCCGCCACGACAGGGTTAGAGAACAGCAGACAAAGAATCGCTGCCGCCGTCAGGCCCAATAAATGGGGTTTTTGAAATGATCTACTCATAAACTAATAAGATTAAGGTTATTATAGATAGATGGTGTCTAAAACATATTATGGTTCTAATACTTGTCCTCGCTGATCTCCATCTCCCTTCGGGTGATCCGTCTGCGGTCGATTGCTCTCCATGCGCAGGCGATGTAGGCCAGCACGAACGGAATCGCCAGTGACACCCAGGCCATTGTCTTGAGGGTGAACTCGCTGGAGCAGCTGTTGCTGACGGTAAGGGAACTCTGGATGTCTGAGCAGGACGGGTAGTAGGCTGTTCCGTTGAAGCCGGCTACCATAAAGAGCGACATCACGACCAGCACGGTTCCCGGCCCTGAGAGCCAGATGCTCCTGCCTCTCCGCCTCCCGAAGAACTGGAGACCGATGCCCGCGAGGACCAGAATCACTCCGAGCAGGAACAGAATCATGACCGGTGGCATCTGAATATAGTTGTGCAGGTACTTGCACTTCTCGACCGAGACTGCCCCCGAGGCGTCCACCGCATAGCCCGGCATCGTCAGAAGCAGGGTCATGCAGCCAAGGAAGGAGACCAGAAACAGCGCCGAGATCCATCTTACGGCGCGTCCGAGCCTGCTCCGGAGCGCCTCGTCATCGATGTTGCCCTGCATGTACATTCCACCCAGGATCTGCGTGAGGAACATCACCGTGAGTCCGAACACTATCGTGAACGGGTTGGCGAGGGCCTCAAGGCCGTGCCATCCGTTACCCCAGACGCTTATCGTCGGGGCGAGGCTCGCTCCCACAGCATCCTTGTTGACAATGAAGTCAGAGCCGGTGAAGAATGTGCTGACGGCGGCGCCCACGATGAACGGCCCCAGACAGCCGTTGATCAGCAGGAAAGCCCTGAATGTGTTCCTGCCCAGCAGGTTGCCCAGTTTCGTCTGGAACTCGTAGGAGACGGCCTGGAACACAAAGGTGACAAGCAGCAGGATCCAGACCCAGTAGGCTCCGCCGAAACTGGTGCTGTAGAAAAGCGGGAAGGACGCGAAGAACGCGCCGCCGAAAGTGACCAGCGTGGTGAACGTGAGTTCCCACTTCCGCCCTGTCGAGTTGACGATCATCTGTCTTTCCTCCTCATCCTTGGTAAAGAATATGAATGAGTTGCCTCCCTGCACGAACATCAGGAAGACAAGCAGCCCTCCGAGAAGGGAGATGATGACCCACCAATAGTTCTGTAGAAATTCGTATGTAAACATGGCTCAGTTTCTTAATGTTGTTTTCCAAATGTGGTTACATGCTCAGAAAGTGTTTCCGGGACCCTTCCGGATCGTCCTGATGAGAATCCTGATCTCGATCGCGAGGAAGAGTGTGAATATTCCCAGGAAAAGGAAGAAAGTGGTCTGCACCGCTCCAACGCTGACGCTGGACACTCCGGCCTTCACCGGCAGCAGACCCTGGATTGCCCACGGCTGCCTTCCGACCTCTGCCACGATCCAGCCGGCCTGGCCGGAGAGGTAGACAAGCGGAATGGACAGCACGCAGATCCACAGGAACCATCGGTTCTTCTCCAGGGTCTCCCTCCTGACGTAGTAGAAGGCAAGGATCATCACAAGCAGCAGAAAGCATCCCAGCCCAACCATCACACGGAACGCCCAGTAGACAAGACCGACAGGCGGAACCAGTTCCTCCTCGGAGGAGATGTAGCCGTAGCCGAAGTACCCTGCGTTCTCCATCAGAGTCGCCCTTGCGGCGGCGGCCAGTTCGGGGTCGCTCCCCTTGGCCTCCCTGTAGGTTCTGAACGCGGAAAGGGCGGTGTCGCCTCTGGCCATCATCTCGGCGGCGGACGGATGTCTCGTTCCGTTTCCGTCCACATAGCCGTCCAGAATGTCCTGTATGCCAGGCACATGTCCGTCAAAGTCGCCGGTGGCGAGGAAGGAAAGCATACCCGGAATCTCAATCCCCGGGACAATGGAGAACGGCGCGCGGGCACCACCTCTCTGAAGTCCTTCGGCGGCAGCGAGTTTCATCGGCTGGTACTCGGCGACATGAACCGCGGACCTGTCTCCGGAGAACATCAAGGCCACCGTGCCCACAATGCCCACGACGGCGGCGACTCTGATGCTGCCGAGGGCGAAGCGCTGCTCTCGCCTACGGAGAAGGTACCAGCTGCTTATTCCTATCACCACCACCGCTCCCGTCATCCATCCGCACAGCACGGAATGGAAGAACTTACTGACAGCCACCGGGTTGCTCACGACAGCCCAGAAATCCACCATCTCGTTTCTTACGGTGTCGGGGTTGAAGACCATCCCGACTGGATGCTGCATCCAGCCGTTGGCGATGAGTATCCAAAGCGCGGAGAGGGATGCTCCGAACGCCGTCAGCCAGGTGGACGCAAGGTGGAATCCCTTGCTGACCCTTCCCCAGCCGAATAACATCACAGCGATGAAGGTTGCCTCGATGAAGAAGGCGAAGATGCCTTCGATGGCAAGCGGCGCTCCGAATATGTCGCCGACGAACCAGGAATAGTTGCTGAAGTTTGTTCCGAACTCAAACTCAAGGATGATTCCGGTCGCGACACCCAAAGCGAAGTTGATTCCGAATATCTTCATCCAGAACCTGGCGGTGTGTTTCCAGAAATCCACCTTGCGGATGACGTAGATAGTCTCCATGACGGCCATTATCACCGAGAGTCCCAGTGTAAGAGGGACGAATAACCAGTGATAGCATGCAGTCAGGGCGAACTGCGCCCGTGACCAATCGACTAAGGCTGATTCTATCATAGTTTTGGATTTTTGTGCCCGGGACAATCTCGGGCGTGATTGAACTTATATCAAGTCCGGCGGCTATTGCCCTCCGCCGTCTACAGACACTGTCATATTCACATTCATTGATGAAAGATTAGTACCCACCGCCTCGACTTTCTCTTCATAGGTCTTTCCCGCGAGGGTGGGTCTGAAGAAGAACACCCTGAGTACGGCGAACATGATGAATAGCTTGAGGAGTATCAGGACACACAGCGTGCGACCCAATGTCTTTTTCCCGAGCCCTGTATTGGTCTTCTCCATACCCATCAATACGTTTTCCTAGTTATACATCAGTTGTACACCATCGAGGATGTCATTGCAAAAAGTCGTTTCTCCCCGTACGTTCCCAGTGTCGAGTCATAAACCAACAGCAAATATAATAAAGAATGTTTCTAAATTACAAAATTATCTGAACAAATTGATTCACTGCCAGTTGCGCAAACGTTTTTGTGGCCTGTCCGAAAAAAAGACCCACAAACGAAGAACAGAAAAAAAAGACGGCGCCAAGGACGTTGGCGTCATCGGTGACAGAGTCAAAAAGCAAGTGCGGCACCTGCGGGCCAGCCCGCCGGTGCCGCACTTCTATCTGGAATTCTCACAAATTTCCTTAAGAATATGCTTCTGAAAGGCGGCGTTTGATGCTATTTGAGACGGAAAATAACTGTTAATGTAATTCAAGTCAATCATAAATCGTATATTCTTAATAGTTTCTTGATTCTGCTGTCCAAAGCCTTGCAGCCTATTCTCCGCTGATATTCACATAGTCTTTTAATGTCCAATTCTTCAGTCATATATGCTTCGTCCAAGCGGAGCTGCTCCAACTCAGTGTCGTTGTCGTAAAACGGATAGAGATAAAGCAGGTCCAGCAGAGCTTTTTCAGGTTGTGCCAACAACCAGGTCTGTTTCGGAGCATTAATCACGGCCGTGTTGATTGGAAGCTCAACCGGCTTATAGCCGAAGAATAGTTCAGGCTTGACATTTTGATAGGAATATTGCCCGAACCTGTTTTCAAACCGTGCCGTTTTCAATGTCGAGATTGACGTGATGCTCGTGACCGCCTCCGGAATCATCCCGTACATGCTCAACGCCGTGTGCAGGCTGATGTATGACGGACGATAGATGCGGCAGGCCACATAGCGTGAGAAATCAGGACGCTGCAACAGCTCCGGAAAAGCGTACCATCCCTGCCGTAATTTTACCAACATCCCCTTCCGTGCCCACCTGGTAACACTATTCCTGTCAAATGAAGGGAAATACGCCCTTGCCTGATGAACGGAAAAACATCCTTCAGGCAACAACTTTTCCCTAAACTCCAGATAACCTACCATAGCAATATATTTCTAAAACAATGCAAATATAATGCTTTTTGGAAATAAATGCCATTAGTTCCATGATTTCGGTAAGACAATCTAATCAGTAGTTGAACTACTAGTAAATTATTCAGCAACAATGAACAGTCACCGAATTCTATTTCTAAAGATCCTTGATTAAGGGTTGTATTACTTTAAATTACTTGCACTATCAGTTCAAAATCAGAATTTAGTCTAATCGTTATATATTTATTCTCGTTAGCAAGTCTTTTAAAGTCAGGACTTTCATCCAAAACTTTTTTCAAATCCCTCGCAACGGCGGATCCTTTTTTTCTAGGGACTATACCATTAGCTATATCTAAACGGAAAGAATATCCTGAGATTCTTCTATTTCCAACAGATTCAAACAAATAGCGATCAAGAGGCATTGTTCCATGCTTACTTTTAATGGCTGACAGGATTATGGGCAAATATTCTCTCCATATTTCAACATACAGTTCTTTTCCCTGATTCCTTTGATTATCGATTTTCATGATATTATCATAATGTTGTTCTGGCTTATTATTTCTTAACTTTGCCAAGTGTTTCCTAAATCCCGAGTTAATAGCATTGTGATTCTTATCTAAATTCAAAGGAGGATTAAAGTCTTGAATTAAAACGGATTCTATGCTATCAAAATCTTTATTTGGATAATAAAACAGTAATAGATTTGTTTTCATCCAATATGAGAGTTTGTTTTCGTCATCTATACTAAATTTTGTTTTTCCATTGCTATTATAGTGTGAATCTCGTGGAATTAAATTATATCCAAACAGACAACCAAGACTTTTTCTTAAGGTTGAACTTCCCGCATTTCCGTTAAAGTGTTTTTTTACATCTCTATCTCTTAGACTACCGCTGGCTAAGCCAACATAAATGACTTCATAATTTCTAAACTTAGTATAGGTCACAGGAATACCAATATCCGGAAGTTTACTCTTTTCGCGCAATGTGAAAATATAATTCCCAGGCAGATCTGATACTATACTTATATCATCTTCAAGGGGATCAAAAAACTGAAATTCATTGGTTATCATGTTCTTCTTCATTTTTCTGCTAAATATACAAATAATAAATTATCTTATAACAGATGAGTTCGGCATTTTTTACAACTATCTGTATAAAAAACCAGTTACGACTATAGGATTATCAGTATGCTCTGGAACATTTTAACTTATTTGGATCTATATGAACAGCATAACATGGAATAAGAAACAGCAATGTTTTGCCGCAAGTCTGCGGGCGAGATTCGGGGTTATTTCGCCGCTCAAGAGTCCATAGCGGACTTTCGAATCAATTACTGAATTTGTCGATGTACTCCACGGTAACGTATTTGCGGCATTTTCCGCTTTCGGAGTCCCCTTTGGGAGTCTGCGGGCGAGATTCGGGGTTATTTCGCCGCTCAAGAGTCCATAGTGGACTTTCGAATCGATTACTGAGTTTGTCGATGTACTCCACGGTAACGTATTTACGGCATTTTCCGCTTTCGGAGTCCCCGCAAAGATTACGTGCGATTCTTTAGAGTAAGGATAGAGAAGAAACAGTTCCTTTGCGACGCAGTAGGTAGCGGAGGATAAAAATGAAAAAAAAGCCACGGAGAACGTTCGCATTCTCCGTGGCTCCTTATTTTGACAGCGACTGGGGGAAGCCGCTTTACTTTGTGCGGCCTACTAGTATGCCGCCCACGATGGCGTCGTTCAGTGCCATGTGAAGCCGCTTTACTTTGTGCGGCCTACTAGGCGGTCGGCGAAGTCCCTTAGAATCTCAAAGGATTCGCCCTTGCAGATCTCCGAAACGCAGGCCAGAGCCCGGTCGGTCAGTTCCACTATGGCCTTCTTGGCATCCTCACCGACTTTCAGGGTGTCGTAGATCGCCTTGACGCGGCTGATCTTGGCAGCCTTCTCCTCCTCGGACTCCGCCCTGGCGGACATAGCCTCCATCAGTTCCTCCCTTAGAGCCGCGTCCGCCTTCTCGAAGGCCCTCACGGTCAGCCAGCTCTTCTTCTCGTTGAGAATGTCGCCGCCGATCGGCTTTCCGAACACCTTCACGTCACCGTAGGCGTCCAGATAGTCATCGGCCACCTGGAAGGCAAGACCCAGGTTGTAGCCGTAGTCGTAGAGGCAGTCGCAGTCTTTCCGGGGGGCCTCGGCGATGATCGCGCCCATCTTGGCGGCGCAGGCGATCAGGACACTCGTCTTCAGGCCGATCATCTTCATGTAGTCCGCCATCGGGACGGTCCGCATCCGCTCGAAATCCATGTCATACTGCTGTCCCTCACACACTTCGGAAGCCGTCTTCGAGAACAGCCTCAGGACCTCGCCGACAACGCCGCGCGGCGCTCGGGCCATACGGGCATAGCTGTCGATGCACATCACGTCACCCGAGAGGATCGCCGTGTCCGAGTCCCACTTCTTCCAGACCGTGTCCACCCCCCTTCGCAGCGGAGAGCGGTCCATGATGTCGTCGTGGATCAGCGTGAAACTGTGGAAGACCTCGATGCCCGCCGCCGGCTCCAGAATCTGCGGACCGAGCTCGTCCTTGTACAATGAATATGCTATGAGACAGAGGGTTGGACGGATCCGCTTTCCTCCGATGGCTATCATGTACCTAAGCGGGTCGTAAAGCCCGGACGGTTCCTGCGTGAACTGAATGTTCCTGAATAGATCCTTGACAGCGATGTCGATTTGTTCCTGTGTCAGCATTGTGATTTGTCTTTATGAAATAGAAGCTAGTAATCATTAAAAAATAACTTGAACAATTTGTATATCTTTATGGTCTATATTTCTTTTCTCATCAGTCATGTGCCACCGGCACACTCCTTCTTCCAAAAGAAATCTATCCTCATAAATCTGACACAAAATTTAGTTCAACTTATTTTTTAACGCTTACTTAATTATTGACCGGCCTGATCACGAAGGTGAACGCCCTCTCGGCGGCAGGAATCATGTACTGAGACAACGGGAGGGTTCCCCAGGAGTTGATGCCGCCCACACCCATCTGCACAAGGTCGAAATTGACGTAGGTGGTACCGTTGGCGCGGTCGTTCTCATGAGCCTTGGCCTTGAGGTTGAGCGAGTGGCGCGGCGCGCCGTTCTGGGTGTTGGTCTTGTTGGCGCGATCCGGAGCACCGTTCTCCATGCAGTCCAGATCCCTCATCGAGAACGGAAGCGCGGAGGCCGAGAACCTCTCGTCAGCGGTGATCTCAAGGCCTGTGCCATTGGAGTCAAGGAGACGGAAATACCTCAGGCCGGTCTTCGTTCCGGACTCCTGGGAGCGGACATAGCCGTAGTGGTACTGCTCGTTGACGCTCTGCGTGTAGTGTCCGACGATGGCTCCGGAATTCCTGTCACTGTAGTTCTCCCACGGACCCTTGCCGTAGAAATCAACGGTGGAGAAGCGTCCCGGCATCGCAAGCTTCATACCGAAGCGCATAAGCGCCGGAGCCTTGGCAAGACCGCCGCCGTCCCTCATCCTCTCGGTGGCCCTGACAGCCCCGTCAGGGAATATCTCGTAGGACATCTCGACGATGGCGGCACCGCCGGCGACAGGTTCATATTCAGCGGTCAAGGACATCGCCGCATCACTGCCGGCAGGTCTGCCGACTTTCAATGACTTAAGATTGAAGGCCAGGTAGCGCCAGGTTCTGTACAACTCATGGATCCTACCGGCACCCATGTCGTTCTCGATCGGCGCGCGTGCGAACTCCGGAGTCAGAGGCTCGGAAATCATCCGGACACCATCCACGGTGTAGTCCGTCAGGAAACCGGTCACCTTGTCGAATGTCGCCGTCCAGTCGGACACGCGGTCCGCCGCGGTACCGGCGAAAGCGAAGGAGCCGGAGAACACATAAGCGTCGGCGGTCTCGCTGTGAGCCAATGACTTGCCGCTAACTGAAGCGGATCCGGCGGCGAAAGCGGCACCTGACTTTTCCCTAAGCATAATCTGGTCATAAGCCACCTCGGTTCCGGCCGGAAGCACACCGTCGGCAGTCTTGAGGACATACGAAACGTTAAGGAATATGTCAGCGTCAGCCTGAGGGATGGTCTTGAAGCCAAGGTCCACGGTCTCGGTCTTCTGCGGGGCGATGTTCAGGTTCTCAACGACTCCCGAGGACACGGCCTCACCGTCAACGGAAATATTCCAGAGCATCCGGTACTGGCTCAGATCCTTGAAGAAATATTCATTGTAAACGCTGTCTCTTATA
>ERZ1026882.1412-NODE-1412-length-10148-cov-13.069454_pt1 | contig 10148 bp, 6 predicted proteins | sample MGYA00380171_ERZ1026882 | MGnify/ENA primary metagenome ERZ1026882 (study PRJEB33269, sample SAMEA4719807) | human gut metagenome | biome: human-associated habitat; feature: organic feature; material: feces | place: Cameroon | collected 2013-10 ...
TTGGTCCGAAGACCAATTTTTTTATTTTTTAAGCAAATATACTAAATATTAATTTTGCAATTTGTGGTGCTGCAATTAAAACAACTGCACCTACTATAAATTGGATCATTGATTTTTTGTATTCTGCTTTTTCTTCTAAGCTTCCCATCATATATTTGATACCAAATATTGTTATGATAAGAACACCTGCGATTGCACCTGCCCATTGTAAAAATCCTATAATTTTACCAACTTTAGTTGAGAAATCTGGGTTTCCACCATAAGTAATTTGACCTTCAACTTGACCAATTGCATCTCCTGGATTTACAGCAAATACTGATGTTGAAACCATTATTAACATCATAGCTATCATTAGTATTGAAACTATTTTTATAGATTTTTTCATATTAGTTTCCCCTTTCTTATTTTTTTATTTTGACCTTTCTTAAAAAACTTTTAAGAAAATGTTAAAAACTTTTTTAAATTAAACCATTCTTATTATTGAACTTTTATTTTTTTCTATTTTTGCGTTTTCGAAGCTATTTCCTATACTCATTGCAAATTTCCATATTCCAAAGGCTCCAAATACTACAACTACACCAACCACATATGGAACCAATGTTTCTTTAACTTTTGCTTTGTCATCTACTGTTCCTATAATAAACTGTATACCTATTATTATTCCAATCGCAAAAGCAATTACGATTGCCGCAATAAATAAAATATTATATATGTAACTTGATGTCTCTTGTAATTTTGCTTCATCTAAAGGTGTATCTCTATTTGCACTATCTAAAAAACTTTTTCCACTACTCATAACATTATCAATAGCATAGGTTTTATTTGTTTGAAAACTTACAAATATCATGAAGAATACTAAACTAAAAACTATAATTCTTTTACAAATATTTTTCATTTATCTCACCCTTTTCTCATCTTACTATTTTAAAACATCTGCTACTAAACCTAATACTAGTGAAATTCCAACTATTAAGAAACATCCTAAAACATATGGAAGAATTTTCTTTTTATATTCTGCCTTACCTTCAACACTACTTAACATATAGCTTATACCTATAATTGCAAGTGCAACTACCGCTACGATTATTCCTAAATACCTTAAAAATCCTAAAAACACTCCAGCTTTTTTCATAAAGTTAGTGCCTGAGGCTGTTGCATCTGTTGGTTTATAACGATCTGGATTTGTTACAGGATCAGGGTTGCTTCCTGCGAATACAACTGTTGTAAATGTAAATATAATTGTAAAGGCTAGTGCTATTAAAATTATTAAAAATCTTTTATTAATTTTCACCTTCTTAGCACCTCCCATCATACTTACATTTTTATTATAGCATTTTTTTACAGTTCTTGCAACTTTTTATGTCTATTTTGTTCAATATTTTCTATAATTTTAACTATATTTTAATGTTTTTGTCATATTTTGTCAATGTTTTTTTAAAATTTTTTATGTTTTATCTTATCTTTCTAAAAAATGCTTACAAAAAAGAAGCCCTACAGGGCTTCTTCCGAGGATTAGTTCTTTTCGCTCTTTAGCTGTTTTCTAACAATACTCCAAAGAGTAATTGTTGTTATGGTTTCTACGAATCCTCTGATGTACTGCTGCAATGTCACTGAACTCAAAAGTCTTGCAAACACCAGTACCGTACCGAGAATTGCTGCCACTAGCAACACCTTCTTGCTGACTCTCCGCTGAAAACCATAACCCAGAAGTAAAATCCAGATTGCCGAAACGATGGTGATAAACATGTTGTTTTCCTCCTAATAAATATTTGATATATTTATTATATCATATAATTTACATAAAATCAAAGTTTCAGCTCTGCTCAAAACTTGGCAACCTCCTTTTCGATTCCCACTGTTTAAGTTTAAATCAAAAAAAATCATAGCAAATGCTATGATTTTTTATTTTGGAGCAGGTAGTGGGAATCGAACCCACGTATCCAGCTTGGAAGGCTGGGGTTCTACCATTGAACTACACCTGCATTTCCCGCTCACAGTTTGTAATTATAAACTATTTTTATTTAAATGTCAATACTTTTTTTAAATTTTTTTAACTTTTTTCTTTGTTTGGCGTAAGCCCCTTTATTTAAGGGGCTTTCAAGGTACGCCTAACAGTAAATTTATAAATTATATAAACTATGCTCTTGGGTTTTTAATTGCTGCTTGTGCTGCTGCTAATCTTGCAATTGGGACTCTGAATGGTGAGCATGATACATAAGTTAATCCTATGTTATGACAGAATTCAACACTTGATGGTTCTCCACCATGTTCTCCACATATTCCAAGTTTGATATTTGGTCTTGTAGCTCTTCCTTTTTCTACACCCATTTTAACAAGTTGTCCTACGCCTTTTTGATCTATTTTTGCAAATGGATCTTGTTCGTAGATTTTTGCTTTGTAGTAAGAATCTAAGAATTTTCCTGCATCATCACGGCTAAATCCAAATGTCATTTGTGTTAAGTCGTTTGTTCCGAATGAGAAGAATTCAGCTTCTTCTGCTATTTCGTTTGCTAATAATGCAGCTCTTGGAATTTCAATCATAGTACCAATATGGTATTCCATGTTTGATCCTTTTTCTTTCTTAACTTGTTCTGCTGTTTCTACAACTATATCTTTTACGAATTTTAATTCTTTCTTTTCTCCAACTAATGGAATCATTATTTCTGGAACGATATCGTATCCATCTTCTTCATGAACTTCAATTGCAGCTTCAATTAAAGCTCTTGTTTGCATTCTAGCTATTTCTGGATATGTTACTGCTAAACGGCATCCTCTGTGACCCATCATTGGGTTGAATTCGTGTAGTTCTGAACATTTTGCTTTTAAGTGTTCTACTGTAACTCCCATATCTTTGGCTAATGCTATTATATCTTCTTCCTCTGTAGGTAAGAATTCGTGTAGAGGTGGATCTAAGTAACGTACTGTCATTGGTAATCCTTTTAATTCTTTGTACATTGCTTTGAAGTCACCTTTTTGGAATGGTATTAATTCGTTTAGTGCTGCTTCACGAGCTTCTACTGTTTCTGAAAGAATCATTTTTCTAATTTTTGGTATTCTTTCTTCATCAAAGAACATATGCTCTGTACGGCAAAGTCCTATACCTTCAGCTCCTAGGTGAACTGCATTTCTTGTATCTCTTGGGTTATCAGCATTTGTTCTAACTCCTAGTTGTCTGTATTTATCTGCCCAAGCCATTATTCTACCAAAGTTTCCACTAACTGATGCTTCAACAGTTTTAATGTCTCCCTTGTAGATTTTTCCTGTTGTTCCATCTAGAGAAATGTAATCTCCTTCATGGAATGTGTATCCACCAAGTTTGAATTCCTTAGCTTCTTCATTTATTTGGATATCTCCACAACCTGATACACAGCATGTTCCCATACCACGTGCAACAACAGCTGCGTGTGATGTCATACCACCACGTACTGTTAAGATACCTTGTGATGCTACCATACCTTCGATATCTTCTGGTGTTGTTTCTAGTCTTACTAGAACTACTCTTTCACCTTTTCCACCTTTTCCTTGTTCTTTAGCTTCTTCTGCTGTAAATACTACTTTTCCTGCAGCTGCTCCTGGTGATGCTGGAAGAGCTTCTCCTATAACTTCTCCTGCTTTTAGGCTATCTTTATCAAATGTTGGGTGTAATAATTGGTCTAAAGATTTAGCTTCTATTCTTAAAACTGCTTCTTTTTCATCAATCATTCCTTCATCAACTAAATCGCAAGCGATTTTGATAGCTGCTGGAGCTGTTCTTTTTCCATTTCTTGTTTGTAAGAAATATAATTTTCCTTCTTGAATTGTGAATTCCATATCTTGCATATCTCTGTAGTGATTTTCTAGTTTTGTTGCAAGTTCCATGAATTCTTTATAGCATTCTGGTAAATCTTCTGCAAGTTTTGTGATTGGTTGTGGTGTTCTAACACCTGCAACAACGTCTTCACCTTGTGCATTAATTAAGTATTCACCATAAATTCCTTTTTCACCTGTTGATGGGTTTCTTGTAAATGCAACACCTGTTCCAGATGTTTCTCCCATGTTACCGAAAACCATAGCTTGTACGTTTACAGCTGTTCCCCAGTCTCCTGGTATATCATTCATTCTTCTGTAAACAATAGCTCTTGGGTTATCCCAGCTTCTAAATACAGCTTTAACTGCTCCCATTAATTGGTCAACTGGATCTTGTGGGAATTCTTCGCCATTCATAGCATTTTTGTAAACTTCTTTGAATCTTTTTACTAATTCTTTTAAGTCTTCTGTTGTTAATTCTGTGTCAAAATGTACTCCTTTAGCTGCTTTTACTTCATCTATAATTTTTTCAAAGAATGACTTTGGAACTTCCATAACAACATCTGAATACATTTGAATAAATCTTCTATATGAATCATATGCAAATCTTGGATTTCCTGTTTTTGCAGCGAAACCTTCAACTGCAACATCATTTAATCCTAAGTTTAATATTGTATCCATCATACCAGGCATTGATGCTCTTGCGCCACTTCTTACTGATACTAATAATGGATCGTTGTTATCTCCAAATTTCTTTCCTTGAATTTCTTCTAGTTTCTTTAATGCGGCAAAGATTTGTTCTTGAATTTCTTCATTTATTCTTTTGCCATCATTGTAGTATTCTGTACATGCTTCTGTTGTAACTGTAAATCCTTGTGGAATTGGTAAACCTAAATTTGTCATTTCTGCTAGGTTTGCACCTTTACCACCTAATAATTCACGCATATTTGCATTTCCTTCTTTAAATAAGTATACATACTTTTTGCTCATAAATTATTCCTTCCTTTCTTCTTTATAAATTTACCGATATATTATATCTCACATTTCCGTAAATGTAAAGAGCTTTCCAGAAATTTTTTCGGCACTTAAACCATACTTATCTTCAAGTTCTTTTACCGTTCCATGCTCTACAAAAGTATCGTCATATCCAAAGCTTTTAATTTTAGCATCTTGAATATCACTTTTGTTTACCGCTTCCACTACGGCAGAGCCAAGTCCGCCCTTTAGTAAGTTATCTTCTATGGTAATGCAATTACCAGTTTTTCTTATAGAATTTAAAATACTTTCTTCATCTAATGGTTTTAGGAAACGGGCATTAATTATCTCAACACTCTTTTCAGGAAGCAAGCTTGCAACTTCTTCTGCTCGCCCTACCATATTGCCTATTGCTATAATACTTAAATCTGTTCCTTCTTGCACAATTTCGGCTTTTCCAAGTTCAATATCCTCTGTGCTTTCAAAAGAGAAATTCTCTCCCCCTCTTGGATATCTTATAAATACCGGTTTGTCTAAGTTTACCCCAAATTCTAGCATTTTATCCAATTCTTCAAAATTTTTAGGGGCCATTATAACTATATTTGGTATTGAAGATAGGAAAGATAAATCGAATATTCCTTGATGTGTTTCTCCATCATTTCCTACAATTCCTGCTCTATCTATGCATACAGTTACTGGTATTCCAGATAGTGCTATATCGTGTATTATTTGGTCATAGCCCCTTTGTAAAAATGATGAATATATTGGCAATACTGGTTTTAACCCTGCTCTTGCCATTCCTGCAATTAACCCAAGTGCATGTTGTTCAGCAATTCCTACATCAAAAAATCTATCTGGGAATTTTTCAGAGAATTCTTTTAACCCTGTACCATCTCTCATTGCAGCTGTTACAGCAACAATTTTTTTGTCTGTAGAAGCCATTTTCACAAGTTTTTCTCCAAATACTTTTGAATAATTCTTAGATTTTTTTACTTCTCCCGTTTCCTTGTCGTATGCAGAAATTCCATGGAATTTATCTGGGTTTTCCTCAGCTAGTTTATACCCTTTTCCTTTTTTAGTTACAACATGAATAAGTACTGGGCCATTTATTTTCTTACTTCTTTCTAAAATGTCTTCTAGTTTTTTGATATCATGGCCATCCACTGGACCTAAATATGTAAAGCCAATATCTTCAAAATACATGTTGCGAAATACTGCTCTTTTAATTATTTGCTTTGTGTAATGTGCAAAACTAATTATTGGTTTTCCTATATAAGGAATTTTATTTACAATTGCTTTTATCTTTCTGTTTGACCTTGTGTAACCTGTTTTTGTTCTCATTTTACTTAAATATAATGGTATGCCACCAACATTTTTTGATATGCTCATTTCGTTATCGTTTAAAATTACTTTAACATTTGTTTTACTACTACCTGCGTCATTTAAGGCTTCTAAGGCCATTCCCCCTGTTAAAGAACCATCTCCAATTACTGCAATAACTTCATAATTCTCATTTAAAATATCTCTTGCTCTTGCCATTCCTGTTGCTATGGATATTGATGTACTACTATGCCCAGTATTAAAATTATCATACTCAGATTCGCAAATTTTTGGAAAGCCAGATATTCCACCTAGTTTTCTTATATTTTGAAATTCTTCTCTTCTTCCTGTTAAAATCTTATGTACATAGCATTGATGGCCAACGTCCCATACTATTTTATCATTTGGTGTGTCAAATATAGAATGCAAAGCAATTGTTAGTTCAACCACACCTAAATTTGATGCAACATGCCCACCATTTTTTGAAGTTACGTCTATTATTAAATCTCTAATCTCTTGGCTTAGAGTTTCTTTTTCTTTTAATGTTAATTTTTTTAAGTCTTTTGGTGAATTAATTTGTTCTAATAAATTAGTCATATTTTTCCCTCACTTTCCATATATTGTATATGCATTTTTGTAAAATGTCAACATTGACTTTTAGCAGTTTTTTTGATATTATATGTTCTTAGAAAGAAGGCTCGAGTTATGGACATTTATACAGAAAATTTTAAAGTTACTTTGCCAGATGTTGGCGAAAACAACTCAATTACAAATAAGGGTTTCTTAAGAATTTTCCAAGAAATTGGTTGTATTCATTCTAGTTTATTTGGTCGTGGACTAAATGATGCTAAAAAAACTGGTTTGTTTTGGGTTATATTAAATTGGAAATTAGAGGTCTTTTCAAGACCTAAATGGAATGAAACTTTAAAAGTTTCAACATGGTGTACAAAGCACACACATATTTACATTTATAGAGATTTTAAACTTTATGACAGTTCAAATAACGTAGTTGCTGTCGCAACATCTAGATGGATTTTATTTGATTTTAATAAAAAGCAAGTATTTAAAATTACTGAAGATTTTAAAGATAATTATTGTCATTGTATAGATGACAATGTGTTTTCTTCAAAAATGTGTGAGAAATTGCAAGAGCCTGGAAACAGTAAAGTAGCAGGTGAATATACTATTCAAAAAAGAGATATAGATTCAAATCATCATGTAAACAACTTAAATTACTTAGATTTTGCATATGAGTTATTACCTAAAAATGCAGAATTTAAAAACATCGAAGTAATGTATAAAAATGAAGCTAGACTTGGAGATACAATGAAGCTTTATTATGGAGAGAAAGATTGTGCAATTTTTGTTACTATGAAAAATAGTGTGGATAATAAATTACACTGTATTGTCAAATTATATTGATATCAACTAAATTTTAAAGAAGTCCTACTTTTGAAGTAAGACTTCCTTTATTTTATACTATATCCTTATATTTTTTAATTCCAACTATTGATGTTCCAAATAGTGTTGTAAGACCTATTACACTAATAATAATTGTTTTCTTTCCTGTGTTTGGTAATTCTTTTCCTGAGTTAGTTTTGTCTACATTATTGTTATTATTATTATTATTGTTATTATCGTTGTTATTATTGTTCATAGATGCGTTACAATCTTTACATTTACTATTTGAACCTTCTTCATGATTTCTAGTTACTGTTTGGTCACATTCTGTACATGTGCCTTTGTGTGTCCCATCTCCATTATCTTTCCAATCTGTTACTGTATGTTCTTCTTTATTCTTTACTTTTCCACACTTTGTACATTCATCCCAGTGATATGTATTATCACTCTTTTCTCTCCAATCGTGTTCACATTCTCCCTTTGGTTTTGTTGTTCCACAATCTGTACATTTATTATCATCGTTATAATTATGTGACTCTGTTACATTATAATCACATACTGTACACATTCCACTGTGTGTTCCATCGCCGTTATCTTTCCAATTTGTTACCTTATGGTTTTCTGCTGTACCATCTTGGGTAATATGACATTTACTACATTCTTTCCAGTGTCCATTTTCGTTGTTTTTCATAATCCAATCATGTTCACAGTTTTGTTGGTCTTTTTCTTTTGCTTTGCAATCACTACATTCTCCATTATTAAAATTGTGTGATGAAATAACTTCATAATTGCACTTTGTACAGGTTCCACTATGTGTACCATTACCTCTATCAACCCATGTTGTCACCATATGTTTTCCTCTACTATTTTCCTTCTCTGTACGGCACTTACTACATTCTTGCCAATGCTCCGTTGGATTATATTTCATTTCCCATTCATGCTCGCATTCTCCTTTTGGCTTTGTTATTCCACAATCAGAGCACTTATTATCATCGTTATAATTGTGTGGTTTTGTTACTTTGTAATTGCATACAGTACATGTTCCACTATGTGTGCTATCGCCATTATCTTCCCAAGTTGTAACTTTATGTGCTTCCCTACTATCATCTTTTGTGATATTACATTTACTACATTCTTGCCAATGCTCATATTCATTGCTTTTTGTTGTCCAGTTGTGTTCACACTCTGCCTGTTTTGTTGCTCCACAATCTGTACATTTATTATCATCACCATAATTATGTAATTTTGTTACTTTATAATTACATACTGTACATGTTCCTTCATGTGCTCCATTTCTGTTGTCTGTCCATGTTGTTATATTATGGTTTTCTAAGCTTCCTTCTTTTGTAACATTACATTTACTACATTCTTGCCAATGTTCATTCACATTGTTTTTCATTACCCAGTTATGTTCACATTCAGTTGCTTTAGTTGAACCACATTTTGTACATGTGTTTCCACTATATTCATGTGCTGTTGTTTTTGTATAATTACATTTTGTACATGTTCCACTGTGTGTTCCATCATTGTTATCTCTCCACACTGCAACATTATGGTTTTCTATGCTTCCATCTTTTGTAATATGGCATTTTTTACATTCTTCCCAATGTTCTGTTGAATTATTTTTCATTTCATAGTCATGTTCACATTCAGTTTGAGTTGTTGCTCCACATGCTGTACAAACATTATTTGCATCATAGGTGTGAGTCTTGGTTGATTTATAGTTGCACACAGTACAAGTTCCACTATGTGTACCATTGTTATTATCAGTCCATGTGTTAATTGTATGTGCTTCTTGTGTTCCAGTTTTTGTTGCCGTACAAGAAGTACATTTATATACTGGTGTATGTCCATTTGCTGTTTGGTTATAAGATGTTGGAGTTGGTCCATATGTATGTTCAAGTTTTGCGTTTAGAACTGTATTACATCTTGTACAAACTTGAGCTGATGTACACGTTGCTGCTGGTCCTGGCAAATGTCCTAATGCTGCTTTTATAACTTGATTACATCTTGTACATTTTTGGGCAGTTGTACATGTCGCTGATGGTCCACCACTATGTCCCAATGCTGAACCTGATGTTACACCACATCTGGTACATTTTTGGGCAGTTGTACATGTTGCTGGTGAATAATTGTGTCCTAGTGCTGAACCTGATGTTACACCACATCTGGTACATTCCTTTGCGGCTGTACATGTTGCTGCTGTATAGCTATGTCCTAATGCTGAGCCTGTTGTTACTCCACACCTTGTACATTTCTTTGCAGTTGTACATGTCGCTGCTGTATAGCTATGTCCTAATGCTGAGCCTGTTGTTACTCCACACCTTGTACATTTCTTTGCAGTTGTACATGTTGCTGCTGAATAGCTATGTCCCAATGCTGAACCTGATGTTACACCACATCTGGTACATTTCTTTGCTGCCGTACATGTTGCTGCCGTATAGCTATGTCCTAATGCTGAACCTGATGTTGCATTACATCTGGTACATCTCTTTGCAGTTGTACATGTTGCTGCTGTATAGCTATGGCCTAGTGCTGTTCCTGTTGTTGCACTACATCTCGTACATTTTCTTGCAGTTGTACATGTCGCTGGTGAATAATTGTGTCCTAGTGCTGAACCTGATGTTGCATTACATCTGGTACATCTCTTTGCAGTTGTACATGTT
>ERZ1026882.1415-NODE-1415-length-10145-cov-5.414073_pt1 | contig 10145 bp, 7 predicted proteins | sample MGYA00380171_ERZ1026882 | MGnify/ENA primary metagenome ERZ1026882 (study PRJEB33269, sample SAMEA4719807) | human gut metagenome | biome: human-associated habitat; feature: organic feature; material: feces | place: Cameroon | collected 2013-10 ...
CATATTTTGTAGGATGCAGTTCCAGGAATGCCTGTCCGAAGCAAGCTGAGAATGTTGGTGTAGGTTCTGTGATTCCACGCTCTGTACCAGCAAGTTTTGCTGTAAATCCTGACAGGAAGTAGTACTGTGTCTGCTCTGGTGTCAGTACAGATACCGGAGGAAGTACTCCAAATGCATCAGCAGAAAGGAAGATTACATTCTTAGCTGCAGGTGCTGAAGATACCGGACGTACAATATTTTCAATATGATTGATTGGGTAAGATACACGTGTATTCTCTGTTACACTCTTATCTGCAAAATCAATCTTTCCATTCTCATCAAGTGTTACGTTCTCAAGAAGAGCGTTACGTTTGATTGCGTTGTAGATATCTGGCTCAGATTCTTTGTCAAGGTTGATAACCTTAGCGTAGCATCCACCTTCAAAGTTGAATACTCCGTTGTCATCCCATCCGTGCTCATCATCACCGATCAGGAGACGCTTAGGATCTGTAGAAAGTGTTGTCTTTCCTGTTCCTGAAAGTCCGAAGAAGATTGCTGTATTCTCTCCGTTCAGGTCTGTGTTAGCTGAGCAGTGCATAGAAGCCATTCCCTTAAGTGGGAGGAAGTAGTTCATCATAGAGAACATACCTTTCTTCATCTCTCCGCCGTACCATGTATTCACGATAACCTGCTCTTTGCTTGTGATGTTGAACATTACTGCTGTCTCTGAGTTCAGTCCTAATTCTTTGTAATTTTCAACTTTTGCTTTAGAAGCATTGTATACTACGAAGTCTGGCTCAAAGTTTTCAAGCTCTTCTTCTGAAGGTTTGATGAACATATTTGTTACGAAATGAGCCTGCCATGCAACTTCTACGATGAAACGGATTGCCATACGTGTATCTTTGTTTGCTCCGCAGAATGCATCTACAACATAAAGTTTTTTGTTAGAAAGTTCTTTGATTGCAATATCTTTTACTGCTTTCCAAGCTTCCTGTGTTGCAGGATGGTTATCATTCTTATATTCATCAGATGTCCACCATACAGTATCTTTTGAATTCTCATCAACTACGATGAACTTATCTTTTGGAGAACGTCCAGTGTAGATACCTGTCATTACATTGACTGCACCAAGTTCACTTTCCTGTCCTTTTTCAAAACCTTCGAGTTCTGGTTTTGTCTCTTCCTCAAATAATAATTCATAAGAAGGATTGTGTACGATTTCTGTCGTTCCTGAAATGCCATACTTGCTTAAATCGATTTTAGCCATCTTCATTTAACCTCTTTTCTTTTATTTGCTGCTGCATATTTATAAATTCTAGTCTTGTTATATTCTCCCACAACAGCATTTGTTTTATTATTGCATTTTTCTACGCAAAAGTCAATACTTTAACAATCTTTTCACAATGTGTTTTTGCAAGTTCTTTCTCTAAAACTTTTATTTTTTATTCTATTTTTTGTTTTAAAAGCGCAAAATGCAAGATTTCACATGAAATCTTGCATTTTGTGTATTTTTATCAATACAGAAAATATATTTATCATTTTGTAAACGTTCTATACTTCCAGAATATTCTTCACTGTATCTTTCATCTTATCAGCATCACATTCCAGATCATGCAGAATATTTGCATTCAGGATATCTTTGATCGCCTGCGGCATCTCACGTCCTGATGTTTCTTCCAGAACCTTCAGAAGACTGAACTCATCCTGATCTGCATACTTCGGATCAATTGCACTCATGACACTCTTCACGAATTTATATGGACTTGCTGTTGATGCAATCACGCATTTCTTATTGTCTCCACTGTTCTTCTGATAACATTCACACACATAAGATGCTACACTTGTATGTGTATCCATCACGTACCCTGTCTTATCATATACTTTCTTGATATTCTGCGCACACTCTTCTTCTGTCGCATATCCAGCTGCGAAATCATCAAGACGTGCCTTCATATCTTCTGTAATTGTATATTTTCCTGTGGATTTTAATGCTTCCATCATATCTTTTGTCTTCTGGTCATCATCTCCGCTGATCCGATAAAGCAGACGTTCCAGGTTGCTTGAAATCAGGATATCCATAGATGGTGATGTCGTGAGGATAAACTCACGGTTTCTGTCATAATCACCTGTCTGGAAGAAGTCGAATAACACTTTATTGTCATTCGATGCACATACTAGTTTATCGATTGGGACTCCCATCTGTTTTGCATAGTATGCAGCCAGGATATTACCAAAGTTACCGGTCGGAACTACCACATTGATCTTCTCACCGTCTTCGATCTCTTCATTTTCCAGAAGTTTGGCATATGCATTGACATAATATACCACCTGTGGAACCAGACGTCCGATATTGATCGAGTTGGCTGATGAGAACTGATAACCTTTCTTTGCAAGTTCTTCTGCAAGTTCTTTATCCTCGAACATGGCTTTTACACCACTCTGGGCATTATCGAAATTGCCATGGATCGCTACTACATTTACATTTTCGCCTCTCTGTGTCACCATCTGAAGTTCCTGCACTTTGCTGACTCCGTTCTTAGGATAGAATACGATGATCCTTGTTCCTTCCACATCTGCAAATCCCGCAAGTGCAGCTTTTCCTGTATCTCCGGATGTGGCAGTCAGGATTACGATTTCATTCTTTACATCATTCTTCTTTGCTGAAGTCGTCATCAGATGTGGCAGAATAGATAACGCCATATCTTTGAACGCGATCGTTGCACCATGGAATAATTCCATATAATAAGTATCATCTACTTTTACAAGCGGTGCGATCTCTTCTGTGTCAAATTTGCTGTCATAAGCTTTATCGATACAGCTTTTCAGTTCTTCTTCCGTAAAATCTGTCAGGAACTGTTTCATTACGAGATATGCGATCTCCTGATATGTCTTTCCTTTCAGATCCGACATTGATACATCCAGTTTCGGAAGTTCTGATGGTACAAAAAGTCCTCCGTCCGGGGCAAGTCCCTTCAGAATTGCTTCAGATGCTGTTACTTTCAGATTCGAATTTCTTGTACTTTTGTAATATAAACCCATGCCAATGCTCTCCTTATATGATTACTTTCTCTTGCTGTTTGTATATTTTACAAGTCCGCCTGCAGCGATCAGTTTCTGCATGAATTCAGGGAAAGGCTGTCCCTGGAATTCCGTACCTTTTGTTCTGTCGTAAATCTTACCGCTGTCAAAGTCGATTTCTACTTCATCACCTGCTTCGATTGCTTTTGCCGCTTCCGGACACTCAATGATCGGAAGTCCGATATTGATCGCATTACGATAGAAGATTCTTGCAAACGTCTCTGCGATAACGCAGCTGACACCTGCTGTCTTAAGACATAACGGCGCATGTTCTCTTGAAGAACCGCATCCAAAGTTCTTATTGGCAACAATAATGTCTCCAGGCTGTACTTTATTTACAAATTCAGGGTCGATATCTGCCATTGCATGGCTTGCAAGTTCCTGTGCATCGAAGGAATTCAGATATCTTGCAGGAATGATTACGTCTGTATCTACGTTATCTCCGTATTTAAAAACATGTCCTAAAGCTTTCATTATTTGTCACCTACTTTCTCTGGGTTAGCGATATATCCTGCGATCGCACTTGCTGCTGCTACTTCCGGTGATGCCAGATAAATCAGGGAATCTACATGCCCCATTCTTCCTACGAAGTTACGGTTTGTTGTAGATACACATTTTTCTCCTGCTGCCATAACACCCATATGTCCGCCCATACATGGACCACAGCTTGGTGTGTTGACTGCACATCCTGCGTCTACAAAGATTTCCAGAAGGCCTTCTCTGATACACTGTTTGTAGATCTTCTGTGTTGCCGGAACGACCATAACACGTACATCCGGATGAACGGTATGTCCCTGAAGAATGGCAGCTGCTTTTCTCATATCTTCCATTCTTCCGTTTGTGCAGGATCCGATCACAACCTGATCGATCTTGATCGGTTCCATTGCTTCGATCTCGTCAATCGTCTTCGCATTGCCCGGAAGATGCGGGAATGCTACTGTTGGACGGACTTCGGAAAGATCGATCTCTACAACGCTTTCATATTCTGCGTCCTCATCTGCTTCGTACACTTTATATTCTTTCTTTGTATGTTCTTTTAAGTATTCTTCTGTCTTTTCATCTACCGGGAATATTCCGTTCTTGGCTCCGGCTTCGATTGCCATGTTTGCCATTGTGAATCTGTCTGCCATAGAAAGATTCTTGATTCCGTCTCCGGTAAATTCCATGGATTTGTAAAGAGCTCCGTCCACACCGATCTTACCGATGATATGGATGATGATATCTTTACCACTTACATATTTGCCAGGCTTTCCTGTCAATACGAACTTGATTGCACTCGGAACTTTGAACCACAGTTCTCCCATTGCCATACCTGTTGCAATATCGGTTGTTCCGACACCTGTTGAGAATGCACCCAACGCACCATATGTACAGGTATGGGAATCTGCACCAATGATACATTCCCCTGCTGCAACAACTCCGGCCTCCGGAAGGATTGCATGTTCTACTCCTGATTTTCCCTGTTCAAAATACCAGCTAAGTCCCTGATCCTTTGCAAATTCACGGATCGATTTTGAGTTCTCTGCTGATTTGATATCTTTATTCGGTGTAAAGTGGTCTGGTACCAGTACCACCTTGTCTTTGTCAAATACTTTGTCTGCCATCTGTCTGAAGATTGGCAGAGCCATAGGACCTGTGATGTCATTTGCCATGACTACATCTAACTTTGCTTCTATTAACTGACCGGCTGTCACGCTGTCAAGACCTGCATGAGCTGCCAGTATCTTCTGTGTCATCGTCATTCCCATAACGAACCTGTACCTCCTTGATCTCTCATAGTTTTATACTGTATTTTAGCACAGTAAAAAAGGGCATGCAAGAAATTATAAATTTTAGTGCATAATTTTTCACTTCTGTTTCTTGATATTATGCAGGTATGGGATCTCAATCGGATCGATCGGAGTAGCCGGATTTTCAATTTTTCCCTTCAGAGTTCTTTTGTGTTTCTTAAGGAGCGCACCACCTTTGTTATAGAACCAGAAAGAATATGTCAGAATTTTATGGGCCGGTCCCATCTTGTCTTTTGCCGTCTTTCCATAGAGCACTCCGCCTGCTTCAATCGCAGCTTTACTCCGTATCAATGCGATCAGCTCTGTCTCACAGGTAACTCTTTCCGGAAGAATCGTATAGCCTGTCCCGATGCAGTCCGGTCTGTGTGCATCGCTTCCCCCTATTCCCGGCTTTTTATATTTTTCCGCAAGCTTTCTTGCACCTTCGTTCGATTCTGCAGATTCACATGCATTAAAAGCCTCTATAAAATCAAATCTCTTGATCAGTTCCGGTGACTTATAGAATCTGCTGGTATTCGTAAAGCTCAGGTACTTTTCTCCGCATGGATGTGCAGGTCCTAAGATTCCACCATGTCTGTGCACAAAGTCGATCAGCACAGACACCGGAAGTCCCTTCACTTCCAGGAGACGCATCTTAACACCTTCCGGCATGATACAGATAATATGACCTGCATCCAGTGTATCGTATTCGATTCCCTTCAGAACTACGAAGTCTTCATGTACCTTTCCTTTCATGTGATATTTCCAGTGACGATAGCCATGATAAGTGTCATGATCCGTGATCAGCATTCCGTCAAATCCTTTTTCTTTCAAGGTTGTGATGTATTCATCCAAGCTTACCCGGCTGTCCACTGAGCCTTCCCGCACATGGCAATGCATATCTATCTTCATAAGTAAGCCTCCTTAACTTTATTCTTAATGGTATTATATCACATCCCTCTTAAATTACAACGAAACTGCTTCCCGGCTTTCTTATATCTTTCTTAATCTGATCTGTCAAAATAATACATCCTGCCTGTAGGTAACAGTTTCTATTGCATATTTCGGTATAAAAAATACCTGATGCAGTTTTTAATTTTCTGCACCAGGTGTTTTTCTTATCACATTCGTATATAGAAATTACTGTCTGTGTCGGATTTTCTTCATTAATCAATATCGTCAGAATGAAAAACTACAACATCTGAATCATCTGTTTCAAAAATCTCCACATCATCTTCATCCAGAAATCCGTCTTCCGGCTCATCCGTTTTTTCAACTGTCACAACATCTTCATCGTCGTCCAGATTATCTTCATCTGGCTTCGTATCATCCAGATCAAATATTTCTGTCACAGTCTCTTCCTTATCTGTATCTTCAGCATTATCCGTTTTTTCTTTATCCCCGGCTGCTTCCATACTTTCTTCTGGCTCTCCATCATCTAAAAGCATTCTTGCTTTTTCAACCTCAGACTCCATAGATACCTGTTCTTTGATCTTCTTTGAGAATATCTTTTCTTTCTTTCCAATCTTTCTGGACTGCATCATCGTCTGAACTACAATTCCGATCACTGCGATTGCTGCACTCATCACATATCCGATCCAGCCAATCTTCGTCATTCCACACACAAACGGTAATGCCATTCCAGCCTCTACACCGCCCATGATGCCAGTCACAAATATAACAAAAAACTCAGCAAAAATTACCGTAAGTATCGCAACGATCAGAGCGATAACCGCACAAATAGCAAGTACTATCACTGACTTTGTTTCAAGCAGCGTAACAAATGTGCCGAAGGATCCGAAAAATGTCATAATAAAGATTCCAAATTTGCGAAGTGCCGCACACATAACGCATAATATTACCGCACACACTGCAACCGCCACAAGCATTTTTGTCATATCAAAGCCGGCAATCACTCCTACCGTTGCTCCAATAACTGCTCCCACAGCCAGTCCTACAAGTGCCGATAACACCCTTACAATTTTCAGTCCAAACAAAGCTATGATTACTCCTACCACAACTGTTGCGATCAAAGCCCCCATAATTTCCGGCGTCTTTCCTGCAACAAAGATACTCGTGGGTCCGTCTGCCGATTTCAAAACTGATGTTACGTTCTCCATATCCATACTCCTTTCTCTTATACCCCTCATTATACATAACCACCGCTGCCGGTTTTGTATTCTCAAAAGTATAAAAGGCCGTGTTTCCGAAGATTCACAGCCTCTGGTTCCATATCTGCCTTTAGAATGCTACTGCTCCCGTTGATGTTCCGTTAATTACATAATAAACAGCTGACTCTTCTGGCTTTATGTATAAATCCATTGTCTTGATATCTCCGATTTTGTTTCCAGAAGATGTCCATGCTTTTTTTACTCTTGCAATGATTTCTTTTTCTTCCACCTGTTTTCCATAGTATTCAACAAAAGCACTTACTTTAATCTCTTTCTTTGCTGTAGATTTCTTAGCTGTTGTTTTCTTTGTCGTTGTCTTCTTAGCTGTCGTCTTTTTAGCAGGTGCTTTTTCTTCTGCTTTTTTGGCAGTTACTTTTTTCTCTGCTGTTTTCTTTTCTGCTGCCTTAGGCTCGGTTTTCTTCTCTTCTGCTTTCTGCTCAGCCTTTTTTTCTTCCGGCTTCTTTTCTTCTGCTTTCTTCTCAGCCTTTTTTTCTTCCGGCTTAGCTTTTTCTTCTTTTACAATTGAGTTTACTGGCTCTGCCTTTGGAGCTGCGACTTTCTTCTCAGTCTCCTTCTCTATCTTCTTCGGCTCTGCTGCTGCCACTACCTTCACTGTCTCTGCTTTCTTTACTGTCTCTGCTTTTTCTGATGTCTTAGTTTCTGGTGCAGTTACTTTAGCAGTTACATCTTTTGTGGTTGCTGTTGTTACTTTTTTTGTAGCCATTTTATTTCCTCCTAAATCTCTCTAAGCCTTATTACCTAGTTGTCAATATTATAACACATTCTTCCAAAAATGCAATTCCACGCCATATTACATGCACATTACACACCAAACATCTCTAAAATCAGCCCTGCTGCCACAGCAATTCCATATAATACTGCAATAATCTTTACGTTTTCTTTCTTATCCGGATTTACCTTAAACAAAACGACCAGACCAATTCCGGCCCCTGTACACAATCCCGCAATAACCGATGCAAATGAAATTGCTCCACTTAAATATAGCTGTGTCAGAATCACAGATGCCGCACAGTTAGGAAGCAATCCGATCAATGCTGCGATCACCGGCTGGAATACTGTATCCCCCAGCATCATAGCAGAAATCCTGTCAATTCCCAGTACTTCAATACACAGATTTAAAATAAATGTAAATACAAATAAATATAAGAATATCTTTCCGGTATGACGAAGTGCCGGCTTTACAATTCCGGATGAATGATTGTGACATCCACAGTCATGACAGAGTTCTCCTTCATGATGTGGAACTGCAATTTCCTTTTTAAAGAAAATATCCACCAGATATCCTGCAACGATCGCAATGATCACTTTCGCCAGAAGCAATATACCAATCTTGCCGGCATGCTCCGGATTCCCCATAATAATAAGAATTGCTTCGTCCGATGTTGCCAGAAATACAGCAATCAATGTTCCGATCGTAATAATCCCTCCAGAATATAGATTGGCTGCCATAACTGAAAATCCACACTGTGGAACACATCCTACTACTGCTCCTACTACCGGTCCGGCCTTATCTACTTTTATCATAAGCTTTTTTGTAAAATCACTGGAATAGTGTTCCAGTGCCTCTATCAGCAGAAAGGCCAGAAACAGAAACGGGAGCATCTTAATACAGTCAATCGCCGCATCAGTAAATACATCAATCAGCATTTCCATAATTTCTATCTCTCCTTTATCTATTTTTTCATAACATTTTTATTCTAGTTTGTATGTCCGTATTTTTCAAGCAAAACATGCCATTCGGCATTACATATTTTTTCTCAGTTATTCTGTAATTTTCAGTCTTTTTTCTGTATAATACATTATATATAGACTATTTTCACAGAAGGGACGTGATCATATGAGTACTTTTGAACGAATCCGGTCCGGTCTTCCGGGTCTTGACTCTATGCTTGATTCCATCCGTATGGGCGATAATGTCGTCTGGCAGGTATCCAGCATGGATGACTATATGCACTTTGTAACTCCACTCTGTAACCAGCTTCATGAAGAAGGAAAGGAACTTTTATACATGCATTTTTCCGGACACCCTGCTCTTCTTCAGGCCGGTAACGGAATTCGTGTCTATGAATTCGATCCTTCGGAAGGATTCGAAGCTTTTACAATGAATGTCCGGCGCCGGATCAAAGCAGAAGGACGTGACGCCTTCTATGTATTTGACTGCCTTTCCGACCTGCAGGCTGCATGGGCTACCGATCTTATGATGGGGAATTTCTTTAAAGTTACCTGCCCTTATCTGTTTGAGTTAAATACAGTTGCATATTTTCCACTTCTGCGCGGGCAGCATTCTTTCGACGCCGTTGCCCGTATTCAGGAAACTACACAGCTACTTCTGGATGTATACACCGATAGTGAAAGCCTCTATATCAATCCTTTAAAAGTCTGGAACCGCTATTCTCCGAATATGTTTCTTCCGCATAAATATATGGAAGAAAATGGTTCATTTCTTCCATTGAAAGGAGGATATGAGATTAGTCGTTTTTATACATTGGTGGATGCACTTACCAACACTTCTGAGAACCAGAACCTGGACAGCTGGGAACGCTTCATCACGGATACCCGGCGCACTTACCGCAGAGAAGGTATCTTTACCCCGGCGGTCGAAGATATCATTTCCCATACTATGATGTCAAACGATGAGAAAATCCTTTCGCTTTTAAAGACCTATTTTGAACCGGATGATTATTTTCTTGTATATAAACGCATGATCGGCACCGGCTGTATCGGCGGCAAGGCATGCGGTATGCTTCTCGCAAGAAAGATCATTCAAAAAGATAACCCCGAAGCATTTGCCCATATGGAACCGCACGATTCCTATTATCTTGGTTCCGATGTATTCTATACTTATATTGTACATAACAAATTCTGGCGTCTTCATATCCATCAGAAGACAAAACAGGGATACTTCAAACTGGCTCCGCAGCTGGAACAGGCCTTTCTTTCCGGTTCTTTCCCGGAAGCCATACGGCTTCAATTCATCCGTATGCTGGAATACTTTGGACAGCGTCCGATCATCGTCCGTTCCAGCAGTCTTCAGGAAGATGCGTTCGGTAATGCATTTGCCGGAAAATACGAATCCGTCTTCTGTATCAACACTGGTACCATGGACGAACGGCTTACGGAACTGGAA
>ERZ1026882.1416-NODE-1416-length-10136-cov-26.003075_pt1 | contig 10136 bp, 14 predicted proteins | sample MGYA00380171_ERZ1026882 | MGnify/ENA primary metagenome ERZ1026882 (study PRJEB33269, sample SAMEA4719807) | human gut metagenome | biome: human-associated habitat; feature: organic feature; material: feces | place: Cameroon | collected 2013-10 ...
ATGGCACCGAAATGGCTGGAGACGCTTAAAGTTGTTGTGATGGTTGTAGTAATCTTTCTTGGAGCGGCATTTACGATTATGGCATTTAACAATGACGTGTCCGTGGGGGAAGTGTTTGACCGGTTTTATCAGCAGGTGATGGGAAAAGAAAAACCGAAAGTATCAGAAATCGAAATTTTTTACTGTCTGGGACTGGCAGTGGGAATTTTGGTATTTTTTAACCATATCGGAAAGAAAAAAATCACTTCAGATCCGACACCGATTCAGGTTGAGATGCGAAAGTATGAACAGGATGTCGATATGGCATTTATAGAGAACGCGGGAAGAAAGGGGCATGAACACGATGTTTCTTAGACACATTTTTATGGCGGGCCTTGCGACAGCCTGCGGCATTGCGGTTTCTGCCGGAACGTTTGCGTTTCTTCTGGTGATCGGGGTCATTCCGCGCATGATCAAACGCTGCAATTTTGGAGAACGGATACTGATGGTCGAAAATACGGTTATACTGGGGGTATTGACCGGTGCCGTATTTTCTGTGGTGGAGTGGAAGGCACAGCTGCCGTATCCGTGGCTGGCGCATGTCATTTTGGGCGCTTATGGAACTGCAGCGGGAATTTTTGTGGGATGTATTGCGGTGGCACTGGCAGAAATATTAAATACTTTTCCGATCCTGTTCCGGCGTCTGTATATCAACCGTGGACTCAGTGGTGTTATGATTGCCATGGCACTGGGGAAAATGGCTGGTTCTTTTTATTATTTCTTTTTTGGTTACGGGCTTCCAAAATATTGGTAAATCCATATTTTCTAATTGCAATCTTCTTTGTGTCTGGCGTATAATAAAAGGTACGATTAGTTACAGACTAAAGGAGAGGATTTTAAATGGGCAGATATGCATTGGATATGGAAAAATATGCAGATTTGGCAAGGACTGCATCTGCGGAGGGATGCGTGTTATTAAAAAATGACAACAGTACCCTGCCACTTAAAAAAGGAGATAAAGTTGCTGTATTTGGGCGCATGGCGTTTCATTATTACAAGAGCGGACTTGGCTCGGGCGGACTGGTAAATACACGCTATGTGGTTGGAATCCTTGATGCGCTGCGCGCCTGCAAAGATATTGCGCTGGATGAAGAACTGATTGGGATCTACGAAAAATGGATCAAAGACCATCCATATGACGAAGGTGAGGGATGGGGGCTGGTTCCGTGGTCACAGGAAGAAATGCCCGTGACGGAAGAGATGCTTCAAACCGCATCCGGGGATGATGTGGCACTGGTGATTCTTGGACGTACGGCGGGGGAAGACCAGGACAATACGGACAAGCCGGGCAGTTATAAGCTGACACGGACAGAAGAAGACCTGATCCGTAAAGTGAGCAGTCAATTTTCACGCACGGCCGTTATTTTAAATGTGGGAAATATCATTGATATGAAATGGGTCAGAGAATTTGATCCGGCAGCGGTACTCTATGCATGGCAGGGAGGTCAGGAAGGTGGAAACGGTGTCTGTGATGTACTTATGGGGCGTGTGAATCCGTGCGGAAAACTGACCGATACGATTGCAGAGGATATCAGTGACTATCCATCCACGTCAAATTTCGGGGATTTACAGAAAAACTATTATAAAGAAGATATCTATGTGGGATATCGGTATTTTGAGACATTTGCCAAAGATAAAGTTTTGTATCCGTTTGGATTTGGATTGTCGTATACTTCTTTTTCCGTGCAAGCGTCTGCAGAAGAAAAGGACGAGCATACGGTATGTGTAAAGGCAACAGTGAAAAATACCGGAACAAAACCGGGGAAAGAAGTGCTTGAAGTATATGCCAAAGCCCCACAGGGGGTACTGGATACACCGGTGCGTGTTCTTTGTGGATTTGCAAAGACAAAGGAACTGGCAGCAGGGGAAGAAGAGCATATTACTCTGGAGATTCCGAAAAATACATTTGCCTCCTATGATGACAGTGGTGTAACCGGACACAGGGACTGTTTTGTGCTACTGGAGGGTACTTATACCATTTATGTGGGAACCGATGTGCGGATGGCACAAAAGGCAGGCAGTTATCCGCAGGCGTTTACGGTGATTGAACAGCTTGAGGAAGTCTGTGCACCGCAGAAACCGTTTGCCCGTATGACAAGAAAGCCGGGTGATGTGATCGGATATTCCGATACACCGGAACGGATCTATGGTCCGTATGACCGCGTGGAAAAACCGGCAGAGATTTCACAGACTGGCGATAAAGGCTATCGTCTGGAAGATGTATATGACAAAAAGATTTCCATGGAGACATTTGTGGCACAATTGTCGGACGAGGATCTGATTATGCTGATCCGCGGAGAAGGCATGTGCAGTCCGAAAGTGACTCCGGGTACTGCAGCGGCATTTGCAGGACTGACTCCGTCTTTGAGGAAGTTTAGAATTCCGGCAGAATGTGCATCGGACGGACCATCCGGAATACGTATGGACTGCGGAACAAAGGCGTTTTCCCTTCCGAACGGAACGCTGCTCGGATGTACATTTAACTGTGAACTGGTGCGTCAATTATATGAAATGACAGGGCTTGAACTACGGTTAAATCGTGTAGATACATTGCTCGGACCGGGATTGAATATTCACAGAAATCCGTTGAACGGACGAAACTTTGAGTATATTTCCGAAGATCCGTTTTTAACCGGAAAAATGGGAGCCGCACAGCTGCAGGGACTTAATATTGCAGGTTCCACAGGAACCATCAAACATTTTGCGGCAAACAATCAGGAAACGAAACGACATGAGGCAGATTCGATTATTTCCGTGCGGGCACTGCGGGAAATTTATCTGAAGGGATTTGAAATTGCGGTAAAAGAAGGACCGGCCCGCGCTGTTATGACTACATATGGCCCGGTCAACGGGGTGTGGACTGCAGGAAGTTATGATCTCAATACCATTGTATTGCGCAAAGACTGGGGATTTTCCGGCATCGTTATGACCGACTGGTGGGCAAAGGCAAACCGTGAGGGACAGCCATCGGATCCGCGTATGCATGCGGTCATGGCAGCGGCACAGAATGATGTATATATGGTGACTGCAGACGCGCAGGATATGCAGCAGGATGATATGCTCGAAGAATTCCAGAAGGGAAATCTTACGAGAGGACAGCTGCAGAGAAATGCCATCAATATATTGCAGTTTGTACTAAAATCCCCGGCGATGCTTTATGAGATGGATAGGATTTCTCCGGAAGAACTTAAAGACCGGAAGAATGCTGCAAAAGATGATCTGGATGTCTCAAAGATGATGAAATTTGTGGCAGATGAACAGGGAAACATCTGCATTTCCGGTGACGGCTGGGATACACATCAGGGAAAAGAAATACTTGCGGATCTGGATATGAAAGCCGGAAGTTATGAACTGCAGATGAAAGTGAAATCAAATCTGGATGATCTGGCACAGCTTCCGGTAACGGTATATCTGGACAATATTATCAAAGGAACAATGTCCTTCCGGGGATCGAAAGGGCAGTGGGTGACACAGCAGATCCGGTTTGATACATTCGAGGGACATCATTATATGAAATTATATTTTGGAGCAACCGGACTTACGGTAGATCATATAGCGTTTCAGCTGTCCGGGGGCGCAGACAAGGAGCAGTAAGACATGAATGTTTTAAAGGTAAAAAAGGGAGAAACACTTGCCAGAAAACAGGACAAGGTGATGGAATGGTATCTGATTCAGGAGGGATCGGTGATCCGGCAGTTTGCATTTGCAGAGATCATTATGCACCGGAATGCAATTGTGGGTATTCTCGAGAACGAATGGTTTGCCTGCGATTATGTGGCAAATGAAGATACGACATTGATTGTGATTCCATGTAAAAATGCACAGGATCTGCGGAAGATTTTGTCCGAACATGAGAATTTCCGCCCGATTTTTTTGCGTACGGCAGTGGAACAGCGGCATCAGGCACTGTGTCTGTATGCCAGTCTGCAGAAAAAATGCATGCTTTTACATAATGCTGCGGAAACGTTGTACAGCGAATACAAAAATCTGTGCAGCGAGAAGCTTCTTGATGAACAGGATTTTCCGCGTATGGAACAGTTTGCAGCTTTAAAAATGCAGCACCGTGCGGAAAACTGGGAGATTGCAAACAGTAACAGTCTGGTCCGGAGTTATCTGAAAGAATATATGCAGCTGATGATCAAAGATGACAGTCTGTGTGTGGGAGCAATCATGGAGGCGGCGGCACAGATGCGCCGTGTGACACAGGGAATCGGCGAGATGGTAAATTATCTGCAGTACAACAGGGATATTTTATTTTCAGATTCCAGAGATGATATTTTTCATCTGTTTTTTGCAATGGCAGTCCAGCAGTCGCAGAAAAAGCAGGACATTTCCGAGATCAAAAAGCGTCTGTTAAATATGGTGGATGTCATGACAAAGCTTGATGTATACGACAAAAAGCAGATGGCGGAAGCACATGAGCTCTGCGAGAATTACGACTTTACCAAGGAGTCCGAAGGCCGTATCAATATTATGCGTGAGGATTGTATTGCACATATTATGGAGTATGCAGGATATGGCAGCGATATGATCAGGGATTTCCACAGCATTGTGCAGCAGTACCGGGAACTGCCGGATATGATGTCTACAGACAATGAGGCGAGACAGCTGCGCAGGGAAATCACAAAGGTCTTTTACGATATTTATACCAAGGCGTTTATGCGATCGGTTGAGGAACTGGTCAAGCCGTCACCGATCATGATGATGTTTTTCAATTTTGGGTTTATGGATGCGGAGGTGCTGGGGGAAACTAACACAAATGCACTGTATAATCTGACGGATTCGCTTGGATTGTTTCACTCTGCAAATGTCTATACGGTTTATGACTGGCTGGTACAGATTTATCAGGGAAAGAAAGACCCGTCCCGCAATGAATTTGATCAGGATTTCAATGCATTTCTGCTGGAAGAAAAGAGAACCGGGAATATTACGGAAGAGCAGATGCAACAGTATAAAAATGACAGCAGGCAGAAAGTACAGTTTGAGATCCGCAATATGTTTACCTCCGGAAACCGTGTGACCTATGGCCGTGTGACTACATTCTGTCCGGTTCTGATGGAAGAGGATTTCATCAACACCGTGGAAAAGATGGCAGTTACCGCAGAAAAAATTGCCGATGCCATCAATAAGGTGCGCTGTGTGGATTATTCTGCACTCTATCATGATGTCATGTTTTCCGATCCGGATCGCGGAATCAATCAGGAATGGATCAAAAAGGAGATTCTGCCGGATGTGATTCTGATGCCAAATGCCGGAACCCGTACCCTGATGTGGCAGGAGACATCCGGTGCCAAGATTGATACACCGGCGCGTTTTCTGTTTCCGATCTTTTCCGCAGTGGATCTCGATGATCAGATGGTGGAATGTATCGGCCGATACCGCTGGGAGATCTGCAGACGTGTGCAGGGTGTATACTGGAACGATATCCGGGAGAAATCGCTTACGGCGGAGTACTGTGATTTTATTCAGTATTATCGCAAAAATTCAGATCTTTCTGCAGATGCAAAGGAAAAGATCAAGACTGCATTGTCCCGTGCACGGAACAGTTACCGTGAGGTATTTGTCAAGGATTATCAGGCGTGGATGAAGTATGAGTCACAGGGAAGTTTCCGACTGAATAAAGTGGCAAGAGATATTCTGGTAAGGTATTGTCCGTTTGCAAAGGATATCCGCCAGGGACTGGCCACCAATCCACAGTACCAGAATGCATTTCACAGACTTGATGCGGAAAACAGAAAGAAACTGCAGAGGTTTCGTTCTGTTTACGATAAATATGAGGCTGCCGGCGGAGAGATCACACCGGAACTGAAAGAAAATCTGCGGTTTTATCAGATGTAGGAACGGATATGGAATATATAGCTTATGTAGAGACCCCGTATAAAGAAAAATTTGGAATTCCCAGACAGAGCGGGCTGGCGGAGAGCACCTGTGGAGAGATCATCTTTACACCGAAATTCCGGAATCCGGATGCGGTGCGTGGAATTGAGGAGTTTTCCCACCTGTGGCTTCTCTGGGAGTTTTCGAGGGCAAAGCAGGATACCTTTCATGCAACCGTAGCGCCCCCACGCCTGGGAGGAAAAGAAAAACGGGGCGTGTTTGCCACACGTTCCCCCTTCCGCCCGAATTCGATCGGACTTTCATGCGTGAAACTTGAAAAGGTACGCATCGATCAGAAGCTTGGACCGGTTCTTACGGTTTCCGGGCTGGATCTGCTCGATCACACGCCGCTTTTCGATATCAAACCATATCTGCCATACGTAGATGCCCATCCGGAGGCAGAAAACGGCTTTGCGGAAGAATTCCGGGAGTTTCAGATACCGGTAGTTTTTCCGGAGAAATTGCAGGCACAGATTCCGGAACATCTGCGAGGACCGCTTCTTGAGGTTCTGGCACAGGACCCCAGGGCGGCATACAACAAAAAGCCGGATTATATCTACGGGATGGCATTTGATGATTATGACATCCGGTTTACGGTGGCAGAGGGAATCCTGACGGTAAAAGAGGTCACAAGGCGCACGCAGGAATGGAAAAAAGTCAAGTGAGAGTTGCGCTTGCGTGGGGAAAGCCTTATAATAGAAACGTCAAAAGTCAAAAACGCGAAGAAATTCGTGTAGTAGTGAGGTAAGAGGATGAAAGAGTTAAAAGAGTACATTCGCAGTATCCCGGATTTCCCGGAGAAGGGAATTATTTTCCGTGATGTCACAAGTGTACTGCAGGATGCAGATGCACTGAAGCTTTCCATTGATGAACTGGCAAAACGCTTAGAGGGCGTTGATTTTGATGTGATCGCCGGAGCAGAATCCAGAGGTTTTATCTTTGGAGCACCACTTGCTTATGTCATGCATAAGCCGTTTGTACCGATTCGTAAAAAGGGAAAACTGCCGTGTGAGACAGTTGAAAAAACATATGCTCTGGAGTACGGTACGGCAACGATTGAGGTTCATAAAGATGCCATTCAAAAAGGAGAAAAGGTTGTACTTTTGGATGATCTGATTGCAACCGGCGGAACCATGAAAGCTGCTGCGGAACTGGTAGAGGAACTTGGCGGTGAAGTGGTAAAGATGCTGTTTCTCATAGAGTTAAGCGATCTTAACGGACGGGAAGTCTTAAAGGACTATGACGTGGAATCTGTCGTACAGTTCGAGGGAAAATAAAATCTGGTTTGAGACAGGTGTAAAAATAAAAGAATGGATAAAAGCCCTTCGCGCTATGGGGCACACGATGGTGTGCTCTGTTGGTGTGGAGGGCTTTCTAATATTTGATTGTAAATAAAAAGGTAATTTGTTATTATAATCTTATCAGCGTTTTAATGGCGAAATGATTAAAATCTATCTGTTTGGAAAATATGAGCAGTATGAGATCATTGAAATTGAAAAACGAGCGGAGGAAAGAGCATGGCAGAAGTAGAAGGTAGTAAAGATTTGATAAGTGTATTATGGAGTGGCGCAGATATTCTCCGATCCAAGATGGATGCAAATGAATATAAAGATTATTTACTTGGAATTGTATTTTATAAATATCTTTCACCTTATTCCGTGAAACTTACCATAGTGTTACATCCCGTTTTTTCAGCAATAATACCTGCTGGAAACTGATTTTCGCAATACATTTTATTTCACCCACCAGGTTAAACAAAATTTTGTTTTTTTACTGTATCATCATGCATTATCCTGTATAATGAAAGTATCAAAAGAAAGGCGGAGGCAGTGCAATGAAGAAAATACACATTGAATTCAGCAATGAGCGGCTCATTACTCCCAGTGGTCTGGTATTCGTAGGGCAAATACTTGGAAAAAGCAGTCGAAATCCAATAAGGAAGGCGTATCCCGTACCTACAAGGGTTTTGACGGATATGCACCAATTATGGCATATATCGGCACAGAAGGATACCTCGTCAATCTTGAACTGCGGATTGGGAAACAGCACTGCCAGAAAGAAACTCCTGATTTCCTGAGAGAGACCATTGAACTGTGCAGACAGCTGACGGAAAAACCACTGCTCATCCGGCTGGATTTCGGCAACGATGCATCTGAAAACATAGGCATCTTTATGACAGCTTTGCATTCATCACCTGACAACAGGTAGCTGAATATGGCAATGGAAGCTGCACACAAATGGTGCAGTCTGTTTTTGAACGCAAAATTATGCAGCATTTTCAAAATTTAGTGTACCATAACAAATATGGCAAACATTTCCTGTGTGCCTTTTCATTTTGAAACAAGGTTCACGGATTCAGGTGATTTTAAAACAAAAAATACAAAACAAATTTATAATATTCATTTGAAATAAAGACTGCAAAAATATACTTACGATGTAATCTAGTGTAGTATTAGATTTAGGGAAAGAAGGTAAGAATTATGATGTATCCGTTTATGACGTTAAATGATGAAACAGAAATTGTGCATTCTGATATGAATGCGGATGGAACGGTAAAAGTTTATATTGAGACCCCAGATAAAAAAGATGGATTTCATAATATGACATGTTATTTGCCGACTTATGAAATAAAAGAAATCAATGGATATTCAGAAAAACAGGTTGAAGAATTTATGGAAATTATAAAATCAACGGCACATTTGATTATGGAATTCGCAAAAGAAGGGGGATTTGAGCATGCCTCAGGTTTTTAAGGTAGGAGCCTACTGGATATATTTTTGGGCAAATGAAGGGAAACCGTTGGAACCGATACATGTGCATATTGCAGAGGGACGTCCACATCAGAATGCAACGAAAGTGTGGATTACATCTGCCGGAAAATGCATTGTTGTGAATAACATATCAAATATTCCACCAGTTGCTTTGAGAAATATTGTAAGGATTATTGAAGCAAGAAGTGATGAGGTAAAACAAAAATGGTTTGAGTATTTTGGAGAGATACGGTATTTTTGTTAAACACTTTATATTATCGTAAGTTTTTATAAAAAGAAAAATATAAGAGAAAACTTGGGAATAGCGTAAGTTGGGAAATGTATGTTCAAGAGTTCAGGGCAATGATGGAAGTAGAGGAGATTGCAGGTGAGCGTAGGGATATTAAAGTTGGAAAGATTAATGTAGATGAAGAGCCTGAACTGGCAAATAAGCTCCGTTATAAAAGTGTTTGATATGACAGCAGCCACTACAGGTATTAATGAAACCAATGCCAAAAAGTCAGGATTAGAGGTAGATACAGTAATTCTTTCTCCTATGAATCATGCCGGTTACTATCATGGTGGAAAAGTGATAACTTCCCTGTGGGAACCAAGATGATTAGCAATTGTCTCATGAGTGATTTTCAGCTCGTTTGTTCCTTCGATAGAGGCCTCTTCTAAAAGAGCGGACATGGTGCATTGGCAGGAGTTCTTAATGCCTTAAATGCCGATGTTTTGATCTGCGGTGGAATCGGAGGAGGTGCTCAGACCGCATTAGCGGCAGCAGGAATTAAGCTTTTCGGAGGAGTTTCAGGAGATGCAGATAAAGCAGTAGAAGCTTTTATCAATGAAACACTTGAGTATAATCCGGATGTGAAGTGTTCTCACCATGAGCACAACCATGGGGAAGGACATGGATGTGGAAGCCATAGCTGTCATTAAGAAGAAAAAAATACAACACGAAAGGATGCGTCAAGGTAATGCCAGAATTATCGTGATACATCCTTTTGTATTTGGAATGATTATTTTTCTTTCCCTGCTTGTCGAAAGCAATGGATGGAATGTATAATATTGTTAATGATCCAGAGATATTTACTTTGGAAACAGCTTAATCAATTTGGAGGTATAAAATGAAAGCACATAAATATTGGTCAATCGGAGCAATAGTTACAATGGTTGGAACTTTTTATACAGGATATAAAGGGTTAAAAGCAGCACACAAATACTTTGCATTTGGCTCTCTGATATGCTTGATTATGGCAGTCTATTCTGGTCATAAAATGATTTCTGGCAATAAGAGGACAAGAAAACAGATGGAATTGAAAGAAGTGGAGGAATAAAATATGTTAGAAGTGGGAAAAAAAGCACCGGACTTTGAGTTGCCGGATCAGAATGGAAAAATGCATAAATTAAGCGATTATGCAGGAAAAAAAGTGATCTTATATTTTTATCCAAAGGATAATACACCAG
>ERZ1026882.1417-NODE-1417-length-10131-cov-8.279674_pt1 | contig 10131 bp, 6 predicted proteins | sample MGYA00380171_ERZ1026882 | MGnify/ENA primary metagenome ERZ1026882 (study PRJEB33269, sample SAMEA4719807) | human gut metagenome | biome: human-associated habitat; feature: organic feature; material: feces | place: Cameroon | collected 2013-10 ...
ATGGTGGACAATGCGGCTGCAGTGCCGTAGTTGCCGCGGATGACTTCGGTATAGATTGCTACCGTCAGGGTTTTGGTCTTGCCGGTATACAGGATGATTGCGGTAGACAGTTCACTGATCATGGTGACCCAGCTCAGGATAGCACCAGAGATGATGCCGGAAGCCATCATGGGCACCGTGATGCGGAAGAACGCCTTCATCTTGGAAGCGCCCAGCGAGATGGCAGCTTCCTCAATGCTCATGGGGATCTGCTGCAGGATAGCCACCGACGAGCGGATGGTATAGGGCAGACGCCGGATGATGAGGGCCACCACCATGATGAGCATGGTGCCGCTGATGAGGAGCGGGGGCTTATTGAAGCCGATGAGCAGTGCGATGCCAAGGACTGTGCCGGGTACGATGTAGGGGATCATCGAGAGGATATCCACCACATTGGTCAGGGCGTTGCGGCGGCGCACCACCAGATAAGCAATGAGAACAGCCAACAGCACGATGACGACCAGTGCCAGCAGGGGGATGATGATGGTATTCTGAATGCTGCGACCCAGCTTGCCGATGGCGGTCTGGTAGCTCTGCAGCGAGTAGCCGTCCACAAAGATCTTACCCTGCGTGTTCTTGAACGAGGTGTAGATGACGTAGGCCTGCGGCATGATGGCGATGCCCACTACAAGGTAGACGACCAGATGCACCAGAGCGTTGATGCCCTTGCGGGCCTCCCGCTCCTCCACGGGGTGCATACTGTTCAGAGCGAAGGCGTTCTTGTTGGAAACGTACTTCTGGACGAGGAACACCAGCGTGGTAATGACGATAGCAATGACGGCGATAGCGGCTGCAAAGCCGTCGCTGCCGCCCACCTCGTTGATGAACTCGGTGTAAAGGACAACGGGGAAGGTACGGTAACCCTCACCGATCAGCATCGGGGTGCCGAAGTCTGCAAAGGAGCGCATGAACACCAGCAGAGCCGCAGCCAGCAGGGTGGGCATGATAAGGGGTACGACCACCTTGAAGAAGCAGGCGATGCCAGAGCATCCGAGGTTCTCAGCCGCTTCGATAAGGGAGTTGTCGATGTTCTTCAGCGCACCCTTGGCGTAGAGGAACACCAGCGGGAACAGCTGGAGCGTCATGACCAGCACGATGCCGCCGAAGCCGTAGATGTCCGGGATGGCGATGCCGAGGTTCTTGAAGAAGGTGGTGATGATACCGCTGCGACCCAGCAGCAGAATCCATGAGTAGGCGCCGATAAAGGGAGCCGACATGGATGCCACCACAATGAGGATGTTCAGCACCGACTTGCCCTTGATCTTAAAGATCGTGAACAGGTATGCCAGTGGGGTGCCAATGGCGATGGAGAGCACCGTCGCTGTGATGGATACCTTGAAGCTGTTGATCAGGGTATCGAAATAGTAACTCTTGGAAAAGAACTTCGTGAAATAAGCCAGCGTGAAGCCGCCGGTGTCGGGGTCCAGCACAGACTGGCGGATCAGGTATGCCATCGGGTAAAGCAGGAACAGTGCATAGAGTGCGATAGTCCCCAGCGTAATAGCTCCCCAGACATCAAGACGGAACTTATTATTGTTTTTCATAAGCGTCGCTCCTGATGAGATTGGTATCACCGTCCTTGGTAAAGACGTTGATCTTCTCTTTCTTGACCTTCAGCAGCACCTTCTCGCCCTTCTTGAGACCCTCGCCAATGGAGGACTCCTCCACGATCTCCACCGAGTCACCCTGATCGGTGTCAATGGTGTAGTGGGTGTTGAGGCCGAGGTAGGTGCACTCCTGCACGGTGCCGTGGATGCCATCGGTGCCGTCCTTGCAGATAATGAACTCCTCCGGGCGGATGGAGCAGCGCACATCCTGCTCGGCAGCCTTGTCCAGAGCATCGATGTGCTCATGGTAGCCATCGGCAAAGGTGATGATGCCGTCCTTGACATGGGCATTCACGATGTTGGTGCGGCCGATAAAGGTGGCAACGAAGACATTCTTCGGGCGCTGGTAGATGTCGCGGGGAGTGCCAACGTGCTGGATGACGCCGTCCTTCATAACGGCGATACGATCACTGATGGCCATTGCCTCTTCCTGATCGTGGGTGACATACACGGTGGTGATGCCCACACTCTTCTGGGTGTGGCGGATGACGCTGCGCATCTCGACACGGAGCTTTGCGTCCAGATTGGAAAGCGGCTCGTCCATCAGCAGCACATCCGGCGAGATAACCAGTGCGCGAGCCAGTGCGATACGCTGCTGCTGACCGCCGGAAAGCTGGTTGGGCATACGGTCGGCATACTGCATGATCTGCATCAGATTCAGAAACTCATCCGTCCGCTTCTTGATCTCGGTCTTGTCCACCTTGCGGTTTTTCAGACCGAATGCCACATTGTCCCGGACGGAGAGGTTCGGGAAGATGGCATAGTTCTGGAACACCATGCCGATGTTGCGCTTGCTGGGGTCCATATCGTTGATGCGCTTCTCGTTGAAGAAGATGTCGCCGCCCTCAATGGAGTTGAAGCCTGCGATCATACGGAGAAGGGTGGTCTTGCCGCAGCCGGAGGGACCCAGCAGGGTGAACAGTTCACCATCTCCGATCTCCAGATTCAGGTCCGGGATGACCGTATTATTCCCGTAGCGCTTTACTGCGTCTTTGACTGATATTCTGCTCATACTAGCCTCCTGCTGCGCTTTGAATTACTTGCTCTGCAGATCGGTGAAGATCTCAGTGTACTTGTCCACCAGCTCTGCCTTGTGGGCGCTGACGTAGGGAATGTCCTCTTCGATGACATTGATGTCTGCCATCGGGGTCATGGCATCGTTGGTGGCAGCGTCCTTCATAACAGGACGGTTGGTCAGGGTGCTGCCCCAGATGTTCTGTACTTCTTCGCTCAGGATGAAGTCGATGAACAGCTTGGCGTTGTCCATGTTCTTTGCGCCCTTGATGATGGTGGCGGAAGCAGGAAGGAATACAGTACCTTCCTTCATGTAAACGATCTTGACAGGTGCGCCGTCCAGAACCAGCTGAGCACAGGGATCCTCATAGGACAGACCCACCACATACTCACCATCGGCAACTCCCTTGTAAACGCCGCTGGAGCTTTCGCAGATCTTGCCGTCCACATTCTCAAACAGGTCGTGGACGTACTGCCATGCCTTATCATCCTCGTAGCCGCCCATTGCCAGCAACATATTGGTCAGGTGTGCGAAAGCGGAAGAGGAGTTGGCGGGGTCGGCAGTAGCGATCTTGCCCTTCAGGGCCGGGTTCAGCAGATCTTCGTAGCCCTCGATCTTGATGTCGCCGATGAGGTCGGTGTTGACGATGAGGACGCTGCCGTCCAGCACGTTGCCGGTGATGAAGCCGCACTTATTCTTGTAGGCGTCGATGACGTTGCCATCGTTGACGGAAACATACGGTTCCCACAGATCCTCGTTGGTGTACATCAGCGACCAGGAACCGCCGAACAGGACATCTGCGTAGGGATCGTTCTTCTCGGACTGGATACGCTTGACCAGTTCGCCGGTGCCGGCCTGGATCAGCTCGACATTGACGCCGTATTTCTCCTCAAACAGAGGAATGGTGGCGTTCAGCAGGCCCTCAGAGTTGGGCGAGTAGATCACGAGGTCGCCGCCGCCCTGTGCAGCAGTACCAGAAGCGGCAGTGGAAGCAGCAGTAGAACCGGCAGAAGAGGTGCTGGCGGAGGAGCCGCCGCAAGCGCTCAGAGCAGCAGAAGCTGCGATAACACCGGTAGCCATCAGGAACGAACGACGAGAAATCTTTTTCATAGTAAAAACCTCCATTTTTTACTTGAAACTTTTCGATAGTCTCATTTTAATGCTTATAGCACAAAAATAATACTCAAATTGCAGAACAAATGGAAAAAATACCGAACAGCGGCTGTTCGGTATTTTTTCATAGACACTTATTTCAAGGTGTTCTGGTACTCCCGCACCGAGCAGCCTATGTATTTTTTGAAAACGTGGTTAAAATATTTGTACTCACCAATGCCGCACTCCCAGCCAATTTGGGAGATGGGCAGTTCTCCTTTCCGGATGAGTTCCAGAGCGTTCTGAATACGGCAGCGGTTGAGGTAGTCAATGACCGTTGTGCCAAGCTCTTTCTGGAACTTCTGGTTGATGTACCGTTCCGAGTAATGGAACTGTTCCTGAAGGTCAGAAAGCGTTATCTTGCTCTGGTAATTCTCTTTCAGATATGCTACGATGCGCAGCACCAGTGGGTCAGTGACCTTATCTTCGCTTAATGGCGGCAGTGCTGTCCGGCTGCGGACGGCCTCCGCCTCGTCCTCCCGCTGTTGGAGGTACTGGTTATTCCCCGCAAGGCGAACAGCCTTCTCCAGCGCAGTGCGCATCTCGTCCATGTCGAGGGGCTTGAGCACATAATCCGATACGCCGTTCCGGATAGCCTGCTGGGCGTACTCAAACTCCGAGTAGCCTGTTAGGATGATGGCGATATAGTTGAATTTCTCCCGGGTGTCGGCGATCATCTCAAGACCGTTTTTTACCGGCATGGTAATGTCGGTAATAACGATGTCCGGCTGCAGTTCAGCGATCTTTTCTTCACCTGCTTCCCCATTCTCTGCCTCGCCCACCACCGAACAGCCGCACTCCTCCCACGGTACCGAGTAGCGGATTCCCTTGCGGATGATCTCTTCATCTTCTACCAGTAGAACGCGATACATGGTTTACATTCCTCCCAGCCGGAGCTTGAGTTTCACCGTGAAGCCTTCGCCCTCGGTGCTGTCGATGGTCAGCCCGCTGTCACCGCCGTAGCCCAGCCAGATGCGACGGTTGATGTTCTGCAGACCATTGTGCTCGATATTCACTTCATCCGAGCGCAGGATGTCTCGCAGCTGTTCCAGCGTTGTCTCGTCCACGCCTCCGCCGTTGTCCTCTACCGTGAAATAGAGCGCATCCTCCCCCAGCCAGCCTCGTACCTCTATATGGATGCGGGGCTTCTTCTGGAACCCATATTTGATGCTGTTTTCCAGCAGGGGCTGTAAAAGCAGCTTCGGGATGATGAACTCCATACAGGCATCGTCGATGTCGATCTCGTAGGAAAAATTTGCACCGAAACGGGTGGACTGGATCACAAGGTAATCCTGCAGATATTTCAGATCATCTTTCACGGTGACATTGTGCTTTGTGTTGTTGATGCTGTAGCGCAGGATGCCGATAAACCGCCCGATCAGCTGCTGGGCTCGCTGGGGGTCTGTCGGAATAAGATAGCGGATATTGTCCAGCGTATTATAAATAAAGTGGGGATTGATCTGCGCCTGAAGATTCTGCATCTCCATCCGGTTGTTCACTTCGGCAAGAGCGATGTTGCGCTGGCTCAGTTCTTGAATACTGCGAACCATCTTGTTGACCTGATGGGCGATCTCCTCGATCTCATCGCCGGTGTCGATCTCGATGATGTGATTAGGGTCCTCCTTGCGGATGATGCGGATCTCCCGCACGAGGGTGTCCACCGACTTTACCATCTGCTCAGTCATAGCGTGCATGATACGGGCGAACATTGCCGCCCAGCTCAGTCCCAGCAGTACGATCAGGAGCAGACCCACGAAGAGATAACTGTAATTCGTGGGCGAGTAGATGAAGGAGTAAGCCAACACCGTGCCCTTTTCCAGCGAGCGGCTGCTGCGCAGATAGCGGTTCCCGTTCACTCGCACATACTGTGCCGCATCGGCGGGCAGATACTTGTTGGCGTTCTTCTGGGAGAGGAAGGAGGAGTTTGAACAGGCAATGACATCACCGTTGGGTTTGGTAAGGATAGCATCGTACTGGTACTGGCTGAACAGTTTTGTCCAGTCGTTCTCGTTCAGATAGACTGCCGCAGCACCCATATATTCGCCATCCCGGTAGAGCGGATGGATCATGACGTATTCTGAGCTGTTGGCACGGAAGTGGTAGACCGTGGTGTAGACGGTCCGCATAAGATGGCAGGCGTTGTCCACGGCGATGCCGTTGAATTCCTGTCGGTGGAGGTTCATCTCTCCCTCCGAAAAGGTCGTGAACCGAACATCTCCCTTGGAATCGGTGAGGATGAGTTGTATCTCCACAGGAGCTGAGACGTTGTACTGGCTGATAAGATAACGCAGGTTGTCCTGATCCTTCCTCAGCTCGGAGAGGAACAGCTCGGTATGTCCAGCGTCCAGCAGAAAGGCTGACGTGTTATTGTACACCGCCTGGAAGGTGGAGGCGACGCTCTCCAGATGGTCTTCCCGCCGGGAGTTCTGGTTGAGAGCATTCACAGCAGCGATTGCAATGCAGAACAAAAGACATCCCAGCAGCAGACTTGAGATCAGCTTACGGGAGACGCTCTGCTCCAGCTCCTGCTGAAAGCGACTCTTTTTGTAGGTGCGATCGGGGTGACTATGCTCCATACTTTCTTCGCTCCTGCTCTTCGATAGACTCTGTCATACTTCGATTATAATGCCTTGAATCAGACGCGTCAACGGGCATGTTGCTGTCATTTTTTATTGCATAACACAAAAAACTGCCCGGACCACGGCGTTTGCGCTCGATGAGCTCGATGTCCTCCAGTTCCCGGAACAGTTTGACCGCTTTGTGTTCGGCGCAGCAGAGAGATTCCTGCACTTCCCGGACGGGGTAAATGATATACACCCGACCTTGCTCGTCCAGCCAGCCGTTCTTTGCAGACAGGCTCATGCGGTCCAGCAGGATGCCGTACAGTGTCCGGGCATCGGTGGAGAGATGCCGGAAACGCCGGTCTCGGAACAGTGCCTCGGGGATGCGGAAGTAGGAGAACAATTCGCCCGACTGACCATAAAAGTAATCCAGCGTCATTTGGTGTGACCTCGGATTTCCAACTGTATGGGTGTACTCATGTGGAAAACCTCCTCCCTGATTTCTGCAAAAGAAAAACTCACCTTCTTTTTGAAAGTGAGCTATGTAAAGCCAAAATGGTAACAGTAAGTGTCGAGTTTCGTAGGTGAAAATTTTCACCTACCGTTTCACCTACAAAGAGCCGTTTTAGAGACAAAAAGATACCAAAAGTTACGTCAAAGTACACAAAGACACTTTTATGAAATTGTCAGATAGCCACAGAATTTCACAAGAAAAACGGGATTTCAAAATTAGCGACGTTCTCATAACCGCTTGGTCGCGGGTTCAAGTCCTGCCTGGCCCATAACAAAAAGAACCCCAGCTTAGGCTGGGGTTCTTTTTGTTATCTCGGGCCAGCGGACTTGAAGAAGCACGGCCGCCCGCAGGCGGCAGCCGACAGCCCAGTGGGCTGTCGGTTAGTGCGCGGGTCCCAACGGCCAGGAACGTCTACCAAGAAAGCTGCCGTTTTCGGAGTACCTTCTGCTGCACTCTTTTTATCACGCAAGAATTTTGTCGAGCTGGAACTGAACGATGGTGTTCAGCCGGTCGAGCCTCTCCGCTTCGAGCAAGATGCGCGGATGAGCCTTAAATCGGAATCCCTTCAGGTTTTTCAGATCCGAACAAATCGCATCTGTCAGAAGCCCCCTGGCAGTGGCGATGAAATCCGAACCGAGCCGGGGCGTACAATGGCGGATGCACCATTCCGTCTGTTTCAGCTGCTCACTGTCCAAATCGAACAAGAGACTGCGGTTATTGTCGAAGACCGGAGCCATTCTCTGCACCTGCATCGTGTCATTGTCGTACAGGACGCCGAAATTCCCGCTGTGGCGGTCGGTGTTCAGGATGAGCGCATCCAGAATGCACATCCGCCGGAAGGCGTCCCCGCTTCCGATGCTCTCAAAATACCGCAGAAAACCAGAAATCGTGCGGTCTTTGGTCAGCACAGCGGCTTTTGCAAGGCCGTACTTCTCGCTGGTGAAAAGCGGACACTTTGAGATAAGTTCGCCATGGTAAAAACCGAGATCATAAGGAACACGTTCCGGGCAGAGCTCGGCAGCCAGCTGTGCGGCCAGATACTCCGAGACCGGTTCCAACCCGAACACGCCGCCAGTTTTGTAGAGCTGTATCTCTGCGCCCTCCCGCACCCAGCACTTTGCATACTGGCCGTCAGTGCTGAACTCCGGAGAGGTAGAGGAAAAATTGGAACTCGAGAAAGAGCCGTCAAAAGCCGCTTCGGAAATGACCTCATTGAAGGGGTTGCGATAAAGGGAAACGTCTTTCCAGCACAGCGCAGAATCGGCTTTCTTGACCCAGAACGTATCATTGAGGGAAAGCGCGTGGGCTACATCCAGATAGCCCTCCAGCGTGTCGCAGCCATATTCCCGGAGCAGCTGTGCAATGTAAGCCCGGTGCTTCGGAGCTTTGCGCCGTTCCAGAAAATCCGTTAAATTGGTGTACCCGAAAGGACGCAGACCGGTATGCCAGTTATCTTCCCGCGCGCTGGTCTCAAGGTATTCATTCTGCTCGCAATGAAACTCCAGCCAGACCGTGTCTTTGTTCAGAAGAAGATACTGCATCCATAACGCTCCTTTCCGAGCACTCCGCCAACGCCCTCATTTTCATCTATCATTTTCAGAGATCTTGACAGATGAACTGATAGGCTCATCTTATCACTTTCCGCAGCGTCCCAAACAGCCGCTTCACATCAACAGGCTTTGCCAGATGGGCGTCCATGCCGACGGAGAGGGCTTTCTGGCGGTCCTCGTCGAAGGCGTTGGCCGTCATGGCGATGATGGGGATGATGCGGCGCTCGTCCGACAGAGCGCGGATGAGCTTTGTCGCCTGATAACCGTCCATGTTGGGCATCTGGATGTCCATGAGGATGGCATCATAATAGCCCGCCGGGTGGGCCTTGAGCGCCTCGACGCAGAGTTCGCCGTCGGCAGTGCGCTCCACGGTAAGGCCGCTCTCTTCCAGAATGGTCACGACGATCTCAGCGTTGAGGTCGTTGTCCTCAGCCAGCAGGATGCGGCAGCCCTTGAGCTGGGCCGCGTCGCCCTCTGCGCCCTGCTCTTCTACGCTCTTCTGGGGCTCATCCGCCAGCGGGAACCCAAGGGTGATGGTCACAGTGGTTCCTGCGCCCAGCTTGCTCTGAACGTCGATGCTGCCGTGCATCCACTCCACGAGAGCCTTCACGATGGGCAGACCGAGGCCGGTGCCGATGACTTTGCTCTCGGTACTGGTATGCTCACGGGTGAACTCCTCGAAGATATGGGGCAGATACTCCTCGCTCATGCCGATGCCATCGTCCTGAACCGTAAAGGTATAGCGTCCCGTCTTCGGCTTCTCAGCCGGCAGTTCTTTCACCGACACCGCAACATGTCCGCCCTCGGGCGTATATTTGATGGCGTTGCTGATGACGTTCAGCAAGATCTCCCGCACCTTGGTGCGGTCGCACACAATATAGGGATGTTCGACATCGGTATGGTAGGTGCAGGTCAGCTTTTTCTGCTGGACAGAGGGCTCGAAGACGTCCGAGAGCGTCTGCATCAGCGCACACAGGTCGCCGGGCTCTTCTTTCAGCACAGCCTTGCCGCTCTCGATGCGGGCCATTTCCAGCACATAGTTGATGAGCGAGAGCAGAAATGCGCTGGAGGAGCGTATCTTCTCGGTGTAATCCAGCACCTTGTCCTTCTCGTCGATGTGCTTTTCCAGAAGCTCCGAAAAGCCGATGATGGCGTTCATCGGGGTGCGGATGTCATGGCTCATATTGAACAGGAAGCGGGTCTTTGCCTCGTTGGCTGCCCGGGCCTCCTGTGCAGACTTTTCAAGGGCCGCTTCGTGCTGCAGGTCCTTCTGGTGCCGGTTCATGAGCTCCCAGCAGGCATAGGCCGCCATCATGCCAATGATCGTGGCGATGGTGATGCCCAGCGAGAGCTGCTGGTCCGAGAACCACCCGGCTTTGGGGATGATTTCAAAATACCAGGTATCGTTGGGGACGCTGCACGCAACTTCCAGCGCATTGCCGGAAAAATCCTCTTCGCTCTCCGCGATGACGATCTTTTCGCCGGTATAGGGGTCTTTTTTCCAGATTTGATACCGGTAGCCCGCCTCCTCCATCTTGTCCAGCTCGACCTCATCAATGAAGTTGTCCCACTGTAAAACAAGGATGGAGAAACCCCAGAACAGGCGCTCCCCCTTTTCGCTATAGGTATAGATGGGGTCGAACAGCAGCGCGCCCGTGCCGCCCTGCACCAGCTCGAAGGGACCAGCGATGGT
>ERZ1026882.1420-NODE-1420-length-10112-cov-7.235060_pt1 | contig 10112 bp, 6 predicted proteins | sample MGYA00380171_ERZ1026882 | MGnify/ENA primary metagenome ERZ1026882 (study PRJEB33269, sample SAMEA4719807) | human gut metagenome | biome: human-associated habitat; feature: organic feature; material: feces | place: Cameroon | collected 2013-10 ...
CACGATGATTTGGGGGATTATGCATCAAATGAGCCTACGATGGACGGAACGGCCTCAATGACGTGGTTCCTCGGAGAGCTGGCGAAAGCAGCCCGCAGATAACCCTTCCACGGCACTCTTACAAAGGCGTGCATCAATCAGCATATCATTCCTTCATCAACTTATCATATAATGGCCATATCGCCCATTATATGATAAGTTGATTTTATTTGGAAGCTACCCCTCATATAAAATAATCTGAATTCACTGCTCGCCGACACTTATTGCAACTTGTCTGCCGCCGGTTACTTTCCGATGCAGTTTCAGACGGCTGTTGAGTATCAACGCTTTGCAGACCGATGGTTCAAGTGCTGTGTCCGTTTGACTCTTGACCCGGTTTCGGCGCTGAATTCGTGGTGGAATAGCGGTTCAAGTTTTGGCTTGAGTTTCTTCAAACTTCGAACGCTGCTATTCGGTGCTTTTTCGTGCTTTCGATGTATCCAAAGTCTCTGGTTTGCTTCCTTTGTATGAAGTCCTTTTTGCTGACTTAGTTATGAGCAAAGATAGGATTTTTTGTTGAATATTTGATGGATGGATGAAGGATTTTGGTAAAAACACCCTATATGTCGTGAATTAAAGGAACTAGACGTACCTGAATCTCAATATAACCTAGTTGCCTTTATCATGAAAGCCATTATTTTTGACAATGTTTTGAATGACGGGCAAGAGACTACCCAGAAAAACTACCCAGTAACTACCCAATAACCTTCATCTGAATTATATCTAAAAGGATATTATTGAATTTTTAATTCGAAATCACTGCCTGGTGGCTTTGTATGAGCTCTTTTATGTTGACTTTGTCATGAGTGTGTGGAGTTATCCTCGAAAAAGTGTGATAATTGATGGTTTTTATCCTCGAAAAAAATGTAATCGGATACTGCAAAGCAGATTGATTTTCTTTATTAACCTATCATATAATAAATAGAGATAGCTAAATTTGCCTATTATATGATAGGTTAATAGGATTTAGTGTATGGCAAAGAACACGATGTGGACCAAGTTGCCCCGAAAACTGGAACAGAAGATGCAGATTGTGGGAGAACAAATCAAACTGGCTCGCCTTCGTCGGAATCTGAGCATTGCTCAGGTGGCTGAACGGGCCACGTGTTCTCCCCTGACGGTGAGTCGCATTGAAAAAGGGACGCCGACTGTAGCCATTGGTATCTATCTGCGTGTGCTGTATGCCTTGCAGCTGGAAGAGGATATTCTTTTGCTAGCCAAAGGAGGATAAGTTAGGCAGGGTACTGCAAGACTTAAGTCTGAAGACTCGGGAACGGGCTTTGAAAAAAGAGTAAGAGAATTCTTTTGAGTAGAGAAAGGTGTATATCCTTTAAAATCACTAACTTTGTATGAACTCTATAAAACAGTCAACCTATTTTTTAGGCTAAGATAATAATTACTAATAAGCATTTGGTTGTTATGTTATCTGTAAAATATATACCTATGAAGTATTATGATGCCATTATCATCCGTTTTACTGGTGAAGATGGCGGTGTGCACAATATATTTGTGGATGGTGGTGATATTAAATCACGAAACTTCTGCTATACCGACAGGCTTAAGAAGGAACTTGAACTCTTATTCGGCATGGGGGAATCAATAGACTTGTGGGTAATAACTCATATTGACAATGACCATATAGGAGGGCTTTATAATTTTATCAACGATACAGAGTTCTTTGAAACTCACCATAAACAGTTAAAAGAGGTCTGGATGAATTATGGTGGAAATGGTGACTATGAAATAAAGAGAACGGGAACTATAGGCTACCATGGTGGAAAAAAATTGCGCGACTTACTTAGGGAAAAGCATGTAAGTGTTAAGCAGAATATACTTGCAGGGCATACTTCTACTTTATCTGATGTCACAATAACTGTGGTTGCACCAGACGAGAATTCAATGAAACACTATATAGAATGGTGGAATGACAAGGAATTCAAAGATGTCGCTCAAACAGCAGATGGACTTATAAAAGGTGGAGAATGGGACTATGACAAGAAATTCAAGGATTTCAATATGGAGCTGTACAATGAAGATAATGAAGTAAAAAACAATAGTAGCATTTATCTTAGGGTGCTTTATGCACTTCAGCTGGATGATGATATTCTTCTGCTTGCAAAAGAAGATGCAATGGGAAAGGCCTTGCAGGATTTGAGCCTTAAGAAACGAGAAAGAGCATCCAAAAAGGAATAAGAAAAGACTCTATATATTTGTTGATTTTGATTGGCTTAAAGAGCCAAAACTGATTGGAGGGCATATCAATATATATAAGTGAAGTATTGTAGATACAAAAAAAATATAGACACATAAATGAGTAAGATTTATTTCCTTCCTGTAAAACATGGCGATGCGTTCATTATAGAATGCGTTCGTGGAGATACTCAGGGGGTAGTCGTTGTTGATGGTGGGCCAAGGAGTTGTGGCTTTGAGCTTAAGCGCAAGTTGAATGAGTTGGGCACTCCTGACCTTATGGTACTGACCCATTATGATGAAGATCATATTGGTGGAATTCTGCAGTTGGTAGACACATGCTTGGACGATAACATGATACCAGCTAAAGAGGTATGGGCAAACTGCGCAGGTTACGTAGAGGTGGCAGCGAGTAAGTATACAACTGCCGCACACGGTATGCTGCTATCCGTAAGGTTGAATGAATTGGCAAAGCAACATGGAATGGTCTGGCGTAATGATTTGCATGAGGGGATGGAGTTTGATAGGCCTTTTGCCAGCATAGAGGTGGTATCACCTACAGAGGATGTCACGAAGATGGTCATAGAGAAACAGAAAGATGAAGCGAGGCAGCTATTGAATGCGACTCAGAAGGATACGATAGACCTAGAGAAACCTCTCGATAAATTAGCAAAAGAAATACCCCCAGAGCCTAATCTGAAGAAGGATAATGAATTGGCAAATGCAGCGAGTATAGCCTTTATCCTAAGGTGTGATAATCTGAGCATATTGATGTTGGGCGACAGCTATCCCCAGAATGTGGAGAGATACCTGAGAGAGGAAAAAGGCTACTCTGAAGAAAACCCATTAGTCGTTGATTTCGTAAAGGTATCGCATCATGGAAGTAGAAACAATACGAGCAATAGCTTATTGGACATTATCCAATGTGATAAGTTTATTATATCGACCAACGGAGGCAACGGAAGTTCCAATCACCCCGATAGAACTACAATCGCTCATATTTTATGCCACACGAAAAGGAACATGGACACAAAAGTACATTTGTATTTTAATTATAAATTAGAACTGATTGAAACAAATGGTATTCCTTTTTTAAATGAAGGCGAATGTGAAAAATGGAATTTTGAAGTACATGATAATATCAAAGAACTATGAATCTGACAAAAGCAAACATAAAAGCCCTAAGAAAGGTAACAGTTAAGATTGAGTGTTCCAACAACAATAAAGGATCGGGCATCATCGTTTCTGTCGGAGAGAACCTCTATGTCCTTACTGCTGCACATATAATACAAAAAGATACCAAGGATGGCCCTCTAGACAAAGAGCAGATAGGTATTTTGCTCAAGAGGAACAGCCGGACATTCCACTTAACTGTGGAAGAAGTGGTTTACTACAACAAGCCAGAAGAGGATGATGCTACTGTGTTGCGTGTGATAAAACCCAACGGTATGCCCACATCGGGACTTGACCAAGTGCGACTATTGACAACGGATATATCTGGCCAAGCAATCCTCTGTGGTTTTCATAAAGACGACACTTCTCTGAAAATCTACGATGTTGTAAAACGAGGGGAAAAAAGTTGGGCAAGTACAGATATTCAACTTCAGTTTCAAAATTTAAATCCTAAAATAAACTTTGAAGGAACATCTGGAGGAGGTATCTTCTATCAAGGTACGGACGACGTACTGTATATGGTTGCCTATATGTCGGAAGTAGGTAGATTTGATGGGAACAACAACGAGTTTATTTGTATGCCTTCATCCAATTATATTCCAAGCGGATTGTTGGATTCCATTGTCGACAGTCGTGAATATACGTTTATTGCCGACACCGGTGTGGCTCGAGAGGTTGATAGCCGTCAACTGTTAAATCTATTAGACAAATCCGATTATAATCTGAATCAGACTGGTTACTTTATAGAAAACGATAAGACGAAAGAGATTATCGACCAACTGAGGGACGATGATACTTCAACGCTGCTGCTGACAGCATTATCGGGAATGGGTAAGTCAAAACTGATTTATGAGGCTTTCAAGGAGACAGAACGCGAACCAAACCGATATTATACGAAATTTAATGGTAATCGAGATAAACTGATGGGCGAGTTGAAGCAAATACTGAAAGATAATCCCGAAAGTGATGGAATTATCATCGTGGATGACTGCCCAATGGAACTTGTTACGGAAATTATCAGTATCAGAGATAAATACAACAACTTATTTCGATTGATTTTTGCTCATCATGACTATTTTAATGAAGAGCTTGAACGTATCACTTTCCCCGTTATTAAGTTAAGACCTCAAGACATGGAGGAGAGCATAGGACACTATATTAGTGAGGCACTGCACGAAGATGAACAGAATAAGAATGACATTTTGGTTATCAAACAGTTAGCAGGTGGATACCCTCAAATGGCGATAGAACTTGTTAAGGCATACAAGAATAACAAAATTGCTGGTCCCGAGGATGTAACGCATCTAATGCCGAAGTTACTAAACCTTACCCCCAATAAAGAAGAAGAGGAAAAAAAGATTTGGCAAACATTATCACTTTGCTTACCCCTCCCTTATGAAGATGCTACACATGAGGGTTTTGCATACCTGTTAGGTAACAATCACGTAACGCCACTTAACGGAATGGAATATGAAGAGCGGAGGAGTATCGCGGTAAGAATCGTGACGAAATACCATCCAACACTGATTGATATACAAGGCAAATGGCTTTATGTAAGGCCATTTCCACTAGCTGTCTGGCTGACTGCCGAGTGGTTTAAATATGTGTGTAATTCACGGATACATTTCAACGAACTTATTGAGGACATCAAAAAACAGCCACCAAGCATACAAACAGCCATTAGCGAAGGCTTCTGTAAGCACATACAGCAGATGTCCGGTAACAAGGAAGCATTTAAAATGGTAGGGCAACTGGTCAATGCAAACATCGACCACCCTTTTTTCGACGAGGAGAACTTATGTTCTGGTTTGGGTTCTGAACTTTTCCTCGCCATGAGTACCGTGAACCCTGCCGCTATAGCTACACATTTACGGAGAGTGCTTGGATACAAGGATATCGATTGGCTGAGAGAACAGGTTTATGGTGATGTAAGGCGGAATATAATCTGGGCTCTAGAACGTCTTTGCTTTGCCCGCGAGAGTTATCATGATGGCGTGTTCATGATGGCACGATTGGCCGTGGCCGAGAATGAAGAGATTGGAAATAATGCTACGGCACAATTAGTTCAACTGTTCCATATTTATTTAGCAGGAACAGAAGTAAATCTGAAGGATCGCTTGGCGACCCTGCAAGGACTCATCGATGAGAGAGAGACTTATATACCGTTAACCATACGTTGCTTTGAAGCTGCATTACAAAACGGAGGATTTGTCCGGATAGGTGGAGCCGAGAAGTTCGGATTTGAGAACAGGAAGGACTATACACCGAATACTTGGGATGAAATCTTCGAATACTGGTACGGATGCCGGGACTTGTTGTTGGAATGGATAAACAAGAATCCTGAGATTGTCAATCTCTTGGCCGAAATGGCAGAAAGAAAAGTCTACAATTGGGCACGTACAGTACGAAAGGAAGTCTTTGTTCCGCTCTTGGAGAAAATAGCAGAACTAAAAAACTATGCCTGGGACACTGGTTATGAGGCCTTATTCCAGATGGTACATACCTTTGGCATCGACGCGAAATCCTTAGGAATTGCGGGACTGATGGAGAAAATGAGGAACCAATCTTTTAAAATGCAACTGAACGAAGCCAGGTATATACAGCATGGACAATACCGACTGAAGGACAAAGAACAAATCGAGTTATCCGAGAAACTGTATGCTCCGCTGGCGGCTGAGTTCATAGACAAGGAGATATATGCTAATACTGAAGAAGTGAAAGCGTTACTTGAGGATAACAAGTATATTCCTATCGAGTTTGTAAAACGATTAGTAACAACAGCCACAGACGAACAATTAGGAATACTTTTTGATACCATCTTTAATGTATTAGCAACAATGCCCCAAGACTTCTATAGCCCGTTTTTTGGTAACCTATCTTCATGCGCCAAGGAAAAGAAACCACTGTTGTCGTTTCTGAAGAGATTAAGAGATGACGGACATGAATACCTATATGTATCATTAATGGCCAGCACCGAAGACGATAAGATAAGTCATTTTTATCAGCTTTTTTCAGAACAAGAGAGCGGAGTTCTGACGATAGACTATCTAGCTACTTATCTCCAGTATTTCAGGTCGAATAGTTCCGAACATTACTTGTTAATACTAAAGGCTCTGAGAGATTGTTTTCCTGATCGTCCAAATGATTTGATTGCATACGTAATATCAGAACGATTCATGATGCGAAAAGACGACCTAGACGAAACTGTTAACATTGTAAAAGAAGCGATGTTAAAGTTTCAAATAAATAGCAATATGGGACATTTACTATATGACTATAGCCGTCTTCTTGTAGAGACCTTACAATTATGGCATGATGCTGAATTTGCAAAGCAAGTAAACAGGAAGTTTATCGACTTGTACAACACTCAGATGGTGCATTTAAATACTGAAGGAGTGTTCACAGAATTGTTAAAGGATTATTTCGATGATGTATGGCCGGAATTTGTTAATGCTTTTTTGGGAACAGATACTTTCTTGTTCTATTTCCAAGTGAAGGATGAGCTGGGGTCTGGGTTTAGCTTTGACAAAGGTCCGCTATTTGATATCAACGAAGAGTTAATCAAACAGCTTTGCATAGAGAATCCAGAGTCTGCACCTGCAAGGATTGCCTTAATGGTACCTTGCTTTGAAAAAGAAGACGATGGAAATGAAAAAGAGTATTTCAATAAATGGATTATCTGGCTTCTGGATAATTTCGGGGAACGAAAAGATGTAAGGGATAATATTTCATCTAATTTAGGCTCTTTCTCATGGAGTGGTGATATATCCCCATATTACGAGAGGAATATCAAATGTTTTGAACAGTTGTTGGATCATCAAAAACAAGAGGTACGGGAATGGGCACAAAAATGTATTAATAACGAAAAGAAGTTGCTTGACATGGAGAAAGATGAAGAGGATTTTAGGAAGATAAGACACGGAATGTGAAAATAATTAACGCTGTACACACCCCACCTAAAATTTTATGTACTTGGAAATACGAGACTCTAAATTGAATCCCGTATTTCCATTTACACAATATATTTTTAGTGCCTAACTATCTTTTAATAGTATATATAAGGCGGCTAAAATTATCATAAATGACACTTTCTCCCAAACCTATATTTGTTAGAGTATTACTGATTGAGCAAACTTTATTAAAAGGGGCATCTGTTTCTGTTAGAATAAGATTACGTGGTATGCGCTTAATTATTTCTATTCCACTATTAGTTTTTGTCATTTTTTCGTTGACAGAAAAATAATATCCATGTTCTACTATCTTAGGAATTAGAGAGAGAGGACCTGAATACCAATGGAATATTACATTCTTAATGCCATAGGTAATCAGCATTTCGAACAAGACTTTTTCAGCTCGTCTGGAATGGACACTTACTATTTTATTTTTTTTACTTAATAGCTGCAATACTTTCTCTAAAACGAAAACTTGATCATCTTTTGTTTTTAGTCCTTCGTTACTAAAATCTAGACCGATTTCACCAATATAGCTAGTTTTATCTAAACACTGGCTAAATAGTCGTAATTCATTTTTATTTTCGCTTGCATATAATGGATGAAATCCTAAAGCCAAACGTGAGAACTTATATTGTCTTACATGCTCATAGCCCAATAAAAAATGACTTGGCAGATTTGTCATTCCTATCGAGATATTCTTTTTTACCTCTTGTTGTTTGAGATACTGTTCAGGATTTGGCATCATGTCAAAATGACAATGGGTGTCTATAATCATATTCCTGCTCTTATTTGTATTTCATTTGTAGCTTTTTTCTTAAGCCAATTGATAACTTGTCTGTATGAGTGTAAGGCTAATGATGTATATTCATCTAACTCCTGCTTTTCTATAATTCCATTAAAGAATAGTTCTTGGCGAATTGTACGTTCATTCATTCTGTTTTTTAGGAAATACAGAAGAGCGTTAAAATCCCTATTCCTTTTTTGATGTTTATTGTCAAGATTAAATTTAATGCCATGAAGTACATCAGTGCCAAGCAATGCCTCATTATCTAGACCTATTGTATCTAGTGCGACTCTTCTATATAAGCATGGCAAACACATACCACAATGTTTGATTTTGGCATTGCGTATTTCTATTCCGCTTTTGTCCCAAAAAACATTGTGACCACGTTTTGCACAAGAGCATGATAAGTCAACTAATGATTCTAAAATTGCCTTTTTCGAAGTATCTTGACAGCACTCAAGAACCATATCTGCTTTTGATTTTAATCGATATGGGTTGTATATTGAGTTTGATATACCTATAGCATATAAAGCCTCCTGTATGCGTTTGATAAAAGTAGGATGCGTAGTTCGAGTACTGCATGAACTCCTTCTTCCACTATCAAGAGGTATATTTATTGATATAGTTCCATTCTCTGGAACTATCAATTGACATTGTGGGGATATTTTGTTTGCAATATATATTCCTGCTGCAAAAAATAATAAGGAACGTGAGCGGAATGTACTCTCTGTTGGAGTTTTAATATTCCAAGAATGAGGTTTAAGCCCTGCGTTCAGCAACACTTGTTCGTATTTATTCGAAAAGATATTGTTTTCCCTGCAATATTCTAAAATGCTTTTTTGATCACTATGCTCTTTGCCCAGTTCCATATGTGAAACAAGTAGTATCTTTTTATCAACAGAGAGAGTGCTGGCCTCATCTATAAATCCAATCAATGAGTCTAAACCTCCTGAAAACAATGCAACCTTTTCAAAAAACTGAGGATCATATTCCTTTACTTTTTTAGTTGGATTATACGAGTATGAATCTGCCTGTATAAAGTGAATATCCCAATTGTCGCCCGTAAGAAAATTGATTGCTTTATTAAAAGCTTCACGACCTTTATTCATATCCTCAAGATTTATTACAGGAACATTCAATAATATCAAGTTTCGTTTCCATCCATCATCTGAATTAGACAAACGAAGTACAGCTCTGTCCACATTATATACAATCATGGATAAAACTAATAAATCAAAAGCAACAGATGATGTATCTCGTGAAAACTCCCATAACTGTTTGGGATTAAACTTTGTGTTGACAGAATGAATTTTTCCGTCACTTCCTTGAAATGAAAGAGTAAAAAGGCCAAAAACTTCGCTTGTTTTTGACGGAGTATAATTAATGTTTATTCTTGTTTCCATATATCCAATATTTCTGATGTTAAAGAATCCAGGTATTCTTTTCCTTCTCGGCTATTGAAGTCGATTTGAGTTAGTTCTTTGCTTAACTTCTCATCTAGTTCGTTATGAAGCCAACCTCTCATGTCCTTCTTTATTTCTTCGGGATTACTCCCTTTGTCAAATATGTGGCTTTGAAATAATTCTGCAGAATATTCCAGTATGTATTCAATTTCAAATGTTATAATCCATTCATGAAGATCGTCATCTGTTGCATTCTGAAGTTTATCTTCAATTTCTTGTCCGTCTTTACAATCTGACAAAATATCATTCAGCACTTTATCCATTGCATAAGTTGCTGCTGCATCATCCATTGTAGAATCATTGTCTCCAATGATCTCGTGCAAAAGCAATTCCTTGAAATCATGTGGCGTTTTCGGCTTTTGTGTATCAGGCAGTCTATCAATGCCTAAACTTGATACAAGTCCATATTGTTTAATATTGTTTAAAACAGTAGCCAAACCTCTGACTGCATGTCCACCAGCACGTCCAAACGAACTGCCGCCTCTCTTACCTCCATGCCCTCCAATTCTG
>ERZ1026882.1421-NODE-1421-length-10112-cov-4.055683_pt1 | contig 10112 bp, 7 predicted proteins | sample MGYA00380171_ERZ1026882 | MGnify/ENA primary metagenome ERZ1026882 (study PRJEB33269, sample SAMEA4719807) | human gut metagenome | biome: human-associated habitat; feature: organic feature; material: feces | place: Cameroon | collected 2013-10 ...
GGCGCATGATTTATATTCGGGTCGTAGGGCATCGGTTCGGGAAGGAAGTCGGGTATGCCCAAGCGTATCTCTTCTGCAAATGTCATAGGATAATGTTTTAGAAGCCCCTCCCCATCCCTCCCCGTCGGGGAGGGGGCGCATGGCAGAGTTATATATGCTTTGCTTCTTTTTTTAAAAGGTAGCATGGCAGAGTGATACATGCTTTGTTTCTTTTTTAAAAGGTTGCAGGGCAGAGTGATACATTTTTGTAATTAATAATTCAATCCTCTCTCTCCTCCCCGATGGGGAGGTCGGGAGGGGCTGTTTTTTTTAATTGTTATGACTGAATTTCTCTCCACTCATTGGCTCGACATTGTAACGACAATACTCGGGCTAATCTATCTCGTCCTCGAATATCGTGCGAGCATAGCGCTTTGGGTTGTGGGCATCGTGATGCCAGCCATGGACATCTACCTCTACTGGAGCCACGGACTCTACGGCGACGCTGGCATGGCTGTCTACTACACGCTGGCTGCGATATACGGCTACGCCGTGTGGAAGTTCGGGGCGAAATGGAAGCGAATGCTGAAGCGCAAGGCTTCGGGGGCAACTGGCTCAGATAAAGCTCTTGACGCCGATGGCTCAGATAAAGCAGTAGATGTTGTAGGCTCAGATAAAACAGTAGATGCTGCAGGCTCAGATAAAGCAGTAGATGCTGCAGGCGGTTCTTCCGAAGAGCTTCCGATAACGTTCTTCCCGCGCCGTCTTATCCTGCGCACGCTCGGCTTCTTCCTCCTCGCATGGGCTGCTACCTATTACGTTCTCGTGGCTTACACCAACAGCACCGTGCCCTTGCTCGACGCGTTCACCAACGCTCTCAGCTTTGTCGGCTTGTGGGCTTTGGCGCGCAAGTACGTAGAGCAGTGGCTGTTTTGGATAGCCGTAGACGTGGTCTGCTGCTATCTGTATGTGGTGAAAGGCATACCGTTCAAGGCTGGGTTGTACGGCCTGTATGTCGTGATAGCGGTCATGGGATACAGAAAGTGGAAGGGCCTTGCGAAAAAGGCATAACTCATGAGGATGCTCCATGGAAACCTGGGGCATCCTTTTGTTTTAGGGGGCTGGGCTGGCTAGGGTTCTAGGTTGGTTAGGGGGACTGGGTTGGCTAGGGTTCTAGAAAGCCTAGAAAGCCTAGAGCCCCTAGCTCCCCTAGAAGGTCTAACCTCCTATTCCTTTGAGCTTTTCCTTCAGCCCTTTTATCTCTGCCTCCTGCCTATAATACGCCTTCAGCGCTCTTTGCTTTATATCCTCGAAGGCAGCCTTCCATTTCGCAGCCTCCGCCTGCGCTTCGGCAAGAGCCTGCTTCAGGCGTGGCAGCTCCTCCTCCAGCTGTTTCAGGCGTGCGTCCTGCTGCTGTCGGTAGGCGGTGCGGGCGCGGTGCATGCGCTCCCTTATGCCGCCCTCGGTGATGAACTCCTGCTCAAGCTTCTTTAGGAACGACATCATCATCTTGTCGATAAAATGGCAGAGCGTGATGGCGTAGTTGCACATCTGTTCGTCGCTCCACTGCTGGAAGAACGGAGCGTAGTCGGGCAGGCGGTTGTGGTGGCGGCAGTAGTCGAGCATATCGGTGTAGCGCTGGTCGCCGGCAACGTAGAACTGCAGGTGGCGCGACTTGATATAGTCCTCGAAGTCTTCGCGCAACTCCTTTAGCGAGGCGCGTGCCACGTTGAGCAGCTTCAGCTGCATCTCCGTCGATGCCACACCGTCAGCCAAACCCTCGACGATGTTCTGCTTGCAGGAGCGTGCCGCCTGAATCACCTGGTCGCGCGTTCGGTCTTTGTATAAATGAATGAAGCGGTCGCAGAAAGCGAACGCCAGCTGATACACCACATCCGACTTCTGGTAGAAGTAGAGCGTGTCCCAGTTGCGCTGCTGATTCAGTACGTGTAGAGTGTTCGGGTCTTCAGCCATAGCGGGTTTGTCTTTGTTGGCAGAATCGTTATCTTCAGCCATAGCGGGTTAATAGTTTGATTGTCTGTCGCAAATTTAAAGAAAAATGTAAAGAGGCACAAGCGTATCCATAACAAATTCACATTTATTTCGTACTTTTGTCCGTCGAAACATACATGTTCAGCCGGCAGATAACGTCGGCTGAGAAATACACGATAATTATGGACAATCCTTCAGACACAATAAAGGCTACTTCTGATTCGGCGACTGTCACTTCGGACAACACAGAATTTCTTGCGTCGCTGCAGCCCGACGCCTTCGACGCCGTGATAGTAGCCGGCGGCGACTTCCCTACGCATCCCGTTCCGCTTGCCGTGATGGAGCGTGCACGGATGCTTGTGGCATGCGATTCGGCAGGCGAGGAACTCGTACGCCGTGGCTACAAGCCGACGGCTATAGTGGGCGACTGCGACTCGATGTCGGCGGAGTTTCGTGCGAAGCATGCAGACATTATATATAAGGTGGAGGAGCAGGACTACAACGACCTTACGAAGGCTACGCGGTTCTGCACGGAGCGCGGTTGCCGCCGCATTGCCTACGTCGGAGCAACGGGCAAGCGCGAGGATCACACGCTGGGCAACATCTCGCTGCTCGACTTCTACCGCCGCGAATTGCATGTAGACGCCATGATGCTCACCGACTACGGTGTGTTCCTTGCGGCTTCGGGCGAAACAACGATCGCTACCTTCGTAGGACAGCAGATAAGCATCTTCAACCTCACATGCACGCAACTCGATGGCGACGGACTGCGCTGGCAGCCCTACGCCTTCTCCGCGCTCTGGCAGGGCACGCTCAACGAGGCGCTTGGCGAGAGCGTCACGCTTCGCGGCGACGGAAGCTACATCGTGTATGCCGTTTACAAATAGTAGCCTATTTTTGACATATTGACACTAAGCGGTATGTAATAAAAGCAGAAAACAGTGTGTGAAAGTAGAATGGCTGGTTTTAATTACATAATGTAGGTCAAAGTGTTAGTTTTTATGCGTTTTTTTTACTTATAACGTATTTTGTGTTTAATTATGAAATATGTTGAATAATGTTAAATACGTAAAGTTTTCTTGAGAAATGTTTGGAAGTTATAAAAACATTTCCTAAATTCGCAATTGAAAAACTAATTCTTCTCAAAAGAAGAGGTTTATCACAGATACAAACAGCATTTGCTATTGAAGCAAACTGACGACACAGACAAAACAACGACGCAAACAGACGAAAAGAGAAACAAAGACAACGCAAACTGACGAAAACGATAAATTTCAAACTGACGCAATCAACGACGCAAACTGACGAAAATACAAAAACGAAATCGGAGCGGCTTTCGCTACAGATAGCCTTCCACACAAAACCCAAAATCAAAAACCAAACCCCAAAAGGAGTTACTGGCACACGACGGAGAAATTGTATCCTCTCGAAACCGAAGGAGAAACAACTTCTTCTCGCAAAGCCGCCTACTCAGGGTAAGGGGGTGCACTTGTCTCAAGTGCACCAACCGAGCAAGCGGTGCACCAACCGAGCAAAACCATACAAACTGAATAACTAAAAAGGAGTAGTCTTTCCAAACCAACCGATAGACATTCCAACATATATAAACTAAACAACAAAAAGGAGTTGCTTATGAAACGACTTGTATTTGCACTATTAATACTGTTCTGCGGCAACGATATGTCAGCCCAGACATATACAAAGGAAGTCTGCGTAAGATTCCCGGTGGCATCAAGCGTGCTCAATCCTAACTTCGGTGACAACGCAGCAAGTCTCGCAGAAATAGTCAAGTTCCTTACTGACGTGCAGAAAGACAGCACCTTGGAGCTGACCAGTGTGAAATTCTGTGGCTCGGCATCGCCCGAAGGTGGACCTCTTCTCAACCAGCGTCTCACCGAAAGACGCTGCGCCAACATGGAGCGCTACGTTCGCGAGCGAGTGAAGCTGCCCGACGCAATAGTGTCGAAGTGCGAGTGCTCGGAGATGTGGCAGAAGCTGGCTTACTTCGTAGAGAAGTCGGACATGCCGTACAAAGACGAGGTGCTGCACCAGATACGCGAGACTGATGAGTTCACGTACAACTCGAAGGGAGTACTGGTAGACAGCCGCAAGAAGCGCCTCATGGACCTCAACTACGGACGCACATGGAAATACATGCTGCGCGAGTTCTTCCCAGCAGTGCGCAACGCCAGCCTCATATCTGTCTACATCGAGCAGAAGCCAACTGTGGTAGACAACCAAAAGGCTGAAGTGATTGTTCCGGAAGAGCCCGTAACGCCTGAGCCGCAGGTAGAGGAGCCCGCACCCGAGCCTGAGCGCCGCAACGCCTACCTCGCCATAAAGACCAACATGCTCTACGACGCGCTCGGCGTACCGAACATAGGTATGGAGTTCTCGCTCGGAAAGCGCTGGTCGATAGCTGCCGACTGGATGTACGCATGGTGGAACAACAACCATCACCACAACTACTGGCGCATCTACGGCGGAGGCATCTCGCTGCGCAAGTGGTTCGGCAAAGCCTCTAAGGTGAAGCCGTTGCAGGGACACCACCTCGGCATCAACGCACAGGCGTTCACCTACGACTTCGAGCTCGGCGGAAAGGGATACATGGCAGGCATACCCGGCGGAACACTTTTGGACCGCACAAGCTACGCCGTAGGAGCCGAATACGGCTACTCGCTGCCGATAGCAAAGCGCCTGAACATCGACTTCAGTGTTGTGGCAGGATACATGGGCGGACGCTACTACGAGTACGAGCCGCTGGACGGACACTACGTGTGGAAAGCCACGAAGAACCGCCACTGGATAGGCCCTACAAAGGCTGAGGTGTCGCTCGTATGGCTCTTGGGACATGGAAACTACAACAATAAGAAGAAAGGAGGCGACAAATGATTAAGGTCATATTTAAACGCAATGTTACGAGAATCGCAACGGCGTTTGCTCTGGTTGCCATGACAGCTTTGTCATCTTGCGAGCACAAGGATTTGTGTTTCGACCACGACTCTCATTCTCCTAAGTACAAGTTCCGTGTAGAGGCAACATATCAGCAGGAATGGGAGATACGCAGCGACGGAAGCACCGACTGGAAGAACTTCTCTGCATGGGTCGACACCTATGGTATGCAATACGACGACCTCAGACCGCTCATACCCGCCGGTCTCCGAATGCACGACTTCCCGGCTCTCGGACCGAGCGACATGATCAACATGCCGGCTCAGGGCGACGTGGTAGGTCTCCGACCGGGCAAGCACCAGCTGCTGTTCTACAACAACGACACCGAGTATATCGTGTTCGACGACATGTACTCGTACGCAGCAGCCAAGGCAACCACCCGAACACGCACACGAGCTTCGTTCCTCGGCAATCCGTTCCAGAAACAGACCGACGCCAAGGAGCCTACGGTGGCAATGCCCGACATGCTCTACGGCAACTTCAACGAGGAGTACACATCGGAGCGCACGGTGGAGGAGACGGTGATGCCGGTCACGATGCATCCGCTCGTGTTCAAGTATCTCGTTCGCTACGAGTTCAGCAAGGGTCTGCAATACGTAGGTCTGGTGCGCGGAGCACTCTCCGGAATGGCGTCAGCCGTATACCTCAACAGCGGCAGGACATCAGCCGAGGCAGCAACGCTGCTTTACGACTGCACGCTGCAGCAATGGGGAGCACAGGCTATAGTTACATCGTTCGGAGTGCCCGACTATCCTAACGGCTACTACACATCTACACGAGCACCGCGCAGCCACGCGCTCAACCTCGAGGTGCGACTGAAGAATGGCATCATAAAGAACTTCTACTTCGACGTGAGCGACCAGATTGCAAAGCAACCGCAAGGCGGCGTAATCGTAGTGAAGGGCATTGAGATCTCTGACGAGGACGGCAAGCACGGCGGATCGGGCTTCGACGTAAACGTAGACGGATGGGGCGAGTTCGAGGACGTAGACATGCCGCTCAAGTAGCGCTACGCAGCTCAAGTAGAAACTGTACACGGTTTACAACTAAACTTTTCATATAACTTTATTTACTAATTTAAACTACATCATTATGAAGAAGAATCTATTTTTATTCGGTTTAGCAGCAATCGGTATGTTGTTCGCATCATGTAGCAACGACGAGACTGTAGAGGTAAAGAAGAATACGAATGCTATTCAGTTCAAGAGCTTTGTAAATAACAGCACACGTGCGACAGACTTGACAACCACCAACCTCGCCGACTTCCAGGTTTGGGGTATCATGAAGAAGGACAACCAGATCGGCAAGCCGTTCGTTGGCACACAGGTTACCAAGGCTGGCGGCGCATGGTCTTATGGCGTACCGGTTTACTGGGAGAAAGGCTATCAGTACAGCTTCGTAGCTGTGGCTCCGGCTGATGCATTCGATATGGTAGAAGCTCCTGCCAACTACCAGGACTACGGCAAGGTTCAGTTCAACAACGGTAGAGGCGATACCGACCTTCTCTGGGCTGCCAAAGACAAGGGTCTCGTGACATGGGAAGGCAATGCATGTCCGGCTGTTGTCGACCTGACATTCAACCACATGCTTTCACGCGTTCGTTTCAACTTCGTGAACGGTATGGACGACGGCTCTTTGCTCACCGTAAAGGACGTAAAGATCACAAACGCTTGCACAGAGGGTACTGTACAGCTCATTGATGCTAACGCAGGTAAGTTGGTATGGGAACCTTCAGGCGACGCAGCCCTTCTGTTCAACGACGCTCCAGAAACAGCATTCGCTCAGAGCGCAACTTGCACAACAGGTCACAAGTACATGATTCCGGCAGACAAGGCTTACAATGTAACATTCAAATTGGAGCGTGCACACAACGGCGTTGTTGACACCTACACCCACACTGTTGCCCTCACAAAGATGCAGATGGAGTCTGGCAAGAGCTACCAGTTCAAGGCTGAGTTCACATCACAGAACATCAATCCTGAAGGCGCACTCTGCCCGATCGTATTCGAACCTACTGTTAACGAGTGGGACGCTTGGGGCGACGCAATCGACATGAACATGTAATAGTAGGAAACAACTAACACACGATGCGTCGAAAAGACACATCTGTGAACATCTAACACATCAGGTGTGGGGGGAACACACAAAGTTCCCCCTTACACCCGCTCTTTTCTCTTAAAACCAATTAACCCATTTAATACGAACGAATATGAAAGGAATAAATATATTAAACATGACAGCAGGCATGGCTGCTGTGCTCCTGTCGGTGACACTCTTTTCATGCAGCAGCGATGTGCCGTACGAACACACTGATTACAGCACAACAGACAATATCTGCTTCGGTATTTCTGATTCTGGCAACGGCACACGCGCCGCAGCCGCAAACGAAGCGATAACCACCGACCGTTATGTGCTACGCTCATCAGAATCGAGCGACACCCTCTGCGTGCGTGCTGTCGTAAGCGACGGAATAGGCAAAGCCGCCGCCAAGCATGCTACACGTGCTTCAATGCAGACCACGATGTACGATCAGTTCAGCGTCGTAGCGCAGTTGAAGAATTCTGACGGTAACATTGCTCCACGATACTACATGAACGAGGTAGCCACCAAGCAGGGCGTTGTTTGGCAACCCTCTTCGTCGATATACTACTGGCCCGACAACGGATCGCTACGCTTCCTTGCATGGGCTCCTTTAGATGCAGAGCTTGACGAATCGCCGGTCAAGCCTTCAGAAGACGTAAACAAGACAACCATAAAGTACACCGTTCCGGCAGAACTCTCAAAGCAGCGCGACCTCGTGGCTGCTGCCACCGGCTACAACGCAAGTCCTGCGGGCGGAGTATGCGCTCCGGTATCGCTGCAGTTCAAGCATCTCTGCACAGCCGTTGTCGTGAAGACCGGCGCAACGATGGCGCCCGGCACGATAAAGAGCGTAACCATTACCAACGTGCGCAACTCTGGAACGTACGACATGCTGAGATCCGCATGGACACTCAACGACGCAACGACCAGCTACACCGTTTCGCCCGACATGGCTACAGGCAGCACCACAGCCGAAGGCACAAAGCTCAACGCCGACGACGCTACATTCATGCTTCTGCCGCAGACATTGGGTGCAGACAGCAAGCTCGAAGTGATGTTCCACGACAACATCTCTGGCCGCGACCGCCTGCTTACAGCTTCGCTTAACGGCGCCGAATGGCCGATGGGCAAGACCGTTACCTATCGCCTCTCGATAACTCCAGAGTACGAGCTTGAGTTCACAACAGAACCGCAGGTGCAGGATGCTCACTATGTGATCTATCCTATCAAGATAAAGGTAGACCCAGGTTTGACCGGTGGTTGGAAATTGAAGTCAACATCGCCAAAGGTGACCTTACGTAAAAATCTCACCGAGTTAGAGGAAGTTGGCTATTGGATTGAGGAAGATCGTGGTACACAAACCATTGAAGGTACTGAGAGCGGTGACATAACTGTATATGCTTTCCTCGAAGAAAATGTCACTAATGCAGAGCGAGATGTTGTACTCGAGTTGAGTCCTAAGGGATTCCCCTCAGCTACACCAGCCAAATTCACAATCAGACAGTTGTGTCCGAGTTGGAATACCGATGGCTTGGGTTGCGAGCGCATTGAGGGTAAAAAATACCAATGGGGCTTCCTGTGGGGCGATAATATGAAGATGGTCTACACCGTTCCTGGTTGGATATTAAAGAAATGGTGGGTAGAGATAGTCCTAACGTGGTTTAACGACTATGGCAAATACATCACTGTAGATAGAGATTCTTGGTCGACATCATTTAGAGTTACAATTGACTTTAATAAGATTCCGTCGCCTAATGTGGCAAAGAGTCCGACTGATGGTAAAAAGAACTCGTCTGAACTGTATAACTTCAATGGTATCAGTGACGTAAGTGCACTTATAAAGCGACTCGAAAATTGGGGCGGTACGACTAATCAGACGTTCCCGCTTAATCCTACAGAGTTTGCAGTAAGAGCAGCTGTTATGAAGAACAAGTTCAATAAGGAAGTTCAGTCTGCAGGCACCGAGACGATAGAGCGTCCGATACTTAAGGATGAAAACTTAGTATGGTATCTGCCAGCTAAGGAGGAAATCACAGCAATTGTAGATAACGAATATCCGTTGCAGGGTAATTATTGGACTTCTACAGCTTCTGACATTTCTGAGGATGATGAGAATGCGTATAAGTATATACTTAATTCTGGTGCATCTCTCGAAAAGCGTACAACGTTGCTCAACGTACGTGCAGTGCGCAAGCGTCCATAAGCTGCGCCGGCACTCATAAAAATGGTACTTTTTATATTATTTGCATAACTCTTTTCATACTGCGATTAGAATGATCCGTGAGGCTAATTCTAACCGCAGTTTGTTTTTTGTTATATAAACCAAGTACGTGAAAAAATCTGCCATATCTTCCAGTTTCGCCGTAACGCACACAGGATAAGCGCAATAAGGGCTGGAAGATAAACCGCTGGACGCGATATCTACCAGCCTATCTGCCAGCCCGAACCAATCATCTGCCAGCAGTATAACACTTTTGATGAAGCCATAAAACACTTTTGATGCAGCCGTATAATGCTCTTGACGCAGCCTATCAAATTGCGTGTCTGGAGCAAAAACATGGCGTTTGTTTTTGCGGTTTGCGCGTTTTGTACTAATTTTGCACGCTCAAACCACCCCTATCATCATTAACAATTTATATTTTTTATGTTCAAAAACAATTTCAACGCACGCCCTGAAGCCTTGCATTTCAAGCACTTCTCGCACCGCAGCTACGCTCTTTTCAGCTGTTTGGGTCGCGAGGTGCTCATCTGCACGCTCAGTGTGGCTACGCTCACCAACGCCAAGGCAGAGGGCATCAGCACCAAGCCGGTAGCGTCGGCTCTGGCTCTCGACTCGCTGAGCAGCGAGGAGGTGAAGCTCGACGAGGTGCTCGTAACGGGTTCGCGTGCTCCGCTCACTGCATTGCAGTCGGCAAAGATTGTGGCTGTCATTTCGCGCGACGACATTCAGCGTGCGGAAGCAGCGAGTGTCAACGACATTTTAAAGTTAGTCCCGGGCGTGGATGTCCGTCAGCGCGGGGGCTTTGGTGTACAGACGGACATCTCCATCAACGGTGGCACGTTCGACCAGATTACCATTCTCTTGAATGGCATGAACATTTCGAGTG
>ERZ1026882.1426-NODE-1426-length-10090-cov-5.263378_pt1 | contig 10090 bp, 8 predicted proteins | sample MGYA00380171_ERZ1026882 | MGnify/ENA primary metagenome ERZ1026882 (study PRJEB33269, sample SAMEA4719807) | human gut metagenome | biome: human-associated habitat; feature: organic feature; material: feces | place: Cameroon | collected 2013-10 ...
CGAAGGCTGTCAAGGACACGCCGGAGATCTGGAGGGAGGTGGACCAGATGATCCTCTATCCGACATTCGTGCACCTCAGCCACCGCAGGGGCGGGCCGCAACGGGGACAGCTGCTCTACAACAGGCGGCACAAGGGAGAAAGGCTCTAATCTTCGAAGAATATGAAAGGTTTTATTAAAGTATTACTTTACATCTGGCAGCTGCCGCAGAACTTGCTTGGGTTGCTGCTTTTCCGGTTGTACGGACACGACAGTGCAATCAGGCGCGAACACCGCGGAGCAAAGGTGCTATATTCACAAAAAATGAGAGGAGGGATCAGTCTCGGAAAGAGGATAATCCTGCCTAAGAAGTACGCCTGGCTGTCAAATTCCTATGTGTGTCTGGCACTCGCCCACGAGTGGGGACATACGAGGCAGTCGCTTTATCTCGGATGGCTGTATTTGCCTATCATTGGCATTCCGTCAATTACTTGGGCTTGGCTGCATTCATCGTTCAAGTGTTTTGACACCATCAGCTATTACTCGTTTTTCACGGAGTGGTGGGCTGACAGGCTCGGAGGCGTGAGGCGATGAAGCCGGGGTGGATCCTTCTGCTTGTCGCCGCGCTGGTGGCGGCTGTCTCCGTCCTGAGCTGGAGGCTGGGCTACCGCACGGCGGTCGCCGAGTCCATCGAGACACCCAAGGCAGATACCCTGATCATAAGGGACACCGTCACAATCGAGCATCCTGTTCCCATACTCACTACCGTCATCGACACTATCCTTGTCGCCTATCCCGACATCGTGATCATACACGACACCACCCTCGTCCAGCTCCCCAAGGAGCGGAAGGAATATTCCGGAAAGGACTATCGTGCGGTAGTGTCCGGCTACCAGCCAAGCCTCGACCTGATTCAGGTCTTTCCGGAAACGAAGGTCGTGACCCGGACCATTTCCGTCCCGTCACGAAAAAGATCTCATTTTGCCCTATCCCTTCAGGCCGGCTACGGCATAACCATCCAGGACAACCGCATCACCCCGCTACCATACATCGGCGCCGGTCTCTCCTACAGCCTTGTCGAGTGGTAGTAACGTGAACAAATGGTTAGAAATAGGACTCGTGGTGACGGATGGACTCGTTGGCGGTGCGGGTCTCCAGAGGGGTGTAGAGGTCGGTCATCTGGAGTGAGTGATGACGGGCTTGGTCACGAACAGAAAGGAGATCGGTGCGGGCCTTGATCAGATCCGTTATGCCGGTGTCCTTGAGGCTGTAGAACTTGTACTCGGAAGGGAGCCTCAGATCCTTCTTCAGATGGTAGGTCCAGAAGTCTCCGAAATGCTTAGCCGGATGGTGTGCAGGTCCAGGACGAAAGCCGGAACTAAAAAGATACCAGTCAGCGGGGTTTGACAGCACATCAAGGTCGAGCATCAGTTTGAGAACACAATCAGGAAGGGTTACCACGGCATCCTTCCGGTTCTTTGAATATTCGGCCCTGACGGAAATGGTGCCTCCCTTTACCGAAATGTCACCGATCCTGATGTGGCTCATCTCCTTCGGGCGTATGAAGCAATAATAGAGAACATAGCAAGCCAAAAGATAGTGGCGGTTGCGGTCGCTGCAATATTCACGGATGGCAAGCATCGTCTCCTTCGGGATGACGGTGCGGTTCTTTGCACATTTGCGCCTGCCCTGGACGGCAGTAAGATTCGCCGTGAAGTCCTCGCTGATGTAGTTCTTCTCCATAAGCCATCCGGCAAAGCTGCGAAGCCAAGAGAGGTAATTGTCTCTGGTTCTGGCAGCCTTCCCGCAATCAAGCCATAGCCAGTCGAGAAACTTCGAGACAACTGATGACTTTAATTGATAGACATAGCACACCGGTTTGTGTTGTTCGCTGTTCCAGCCACGGAACACATTCAGGAAAGAAGTGTAGCCATTGTAGGTCTTGACGCGCATGATGTCCGATTCCGTCAACTTGTACAGATAGCGGTAGTATTTCTCACAGACATCATCAAAAAGAGTGTATTCCTCCGGATTGTTCAGGGACAGGTAGGGATTCCATCCTTGCGAGAGCTGGTCGTTGATGTTGATGACCATGTCGTTGGCGTACCTTCTGCGGGCGGTCACGCCTTTTATCTTAGGCACAGACACCCTCTTTCTTCTCATGCGACCGGTTTCCGGATCGAGGCAATAGAATTCAACATACCAACGCTTTCCTTCGGCGACCTTTGCCGGAATAAAGCCATTCGTCGTGCGGAGACTTGAAGACATTTTTTTGTTGGGGAAATTTTTGAACTCCCCAACAAAGGTTTGACAGGAACCGGCTCAGACAGCGAATTTTTTTGGCGCAAATCTGGCGCAGCATTTTTAACAATTTTGCCGCAATTCCTTGATTTACAAGAAGTTGCGGCAAATTCGTAGCGGGGGAAGGACTCGAACCTCCGGCCTCCGGGTTATGAGCCCGACGAGCTACCAACTGCTCTACCCCGCGATGTTGGACTACAAAGGTACGGTTTATTTCTGAATATGCAAAATTTTATGGGATTTTTTAATCCGCCTTCAATCCTGGATATTCATAAATTCCTTCATTCCAGGGATGTCTGCCTTGGAAAAAGTTTTCTGGTCACCGGTGGCCAGGTTCTTCAGCTGGATGGTTCCGGCCTCGATCTCGTTGCCGCCGTTGATGGAAAGGAACGGAATGGATCTCCTTTCGGCATAGTCGAACTGTTTCTTGAGTTTGGACGGCTCCGGGTAGACTTCGACGGAGACACCTTCGGAACGCAGAGCGGCAGCGACCGGAAGAATGTAGCGGAGCTCATCGGAACCCATGCAGGCAAACAGAAGCGTGGTGCTTGAGGCCAATGACTTAGGGAACTTGTCCAAGCCTTTGAGGACATCATAGATCCTGTCGGCACCGAAACTGATGCCGACTCCGGACATGTCTGGAAGACCGAATATTCCTGTAAGATTGTCGTAGCGGCCACCTCCGCAGATGCTTCCTATCTGGAAATCAAGCGCTTTCACCTCGAAAATCGCCCCGGTGTAGTAGTTGAGTCCCCGGGCGAGCGAAAGGTCGATCTCGACCGGGCATCCGACACCGGCGGCATCGATCAGACCGAAAAGCTCGTCAAGCTCGTCAAGGCCCTTTAGACCGGTCTCGGAAACAATGCCGGAAGCCGAGCCGCCGCTCATAAGGGAACGCATCGAGGAGAGCTTCTCAGACGTGGAGCCGGACAGCCTCAGGATCTGCTCGATCACGGTGACAGCACTGTCCGTCAAGCCTTTCTCACGCATCTCTTCCTCCACGCTCTCCAACCCGATCTTGTCCAGCTTGTCAATCGCCACGGTGATGTCCACCACCTTGTCCGGGAATCCGCAGACCTCGGCGAAACCTGTCAGGACCTTCCTGTTGTTGATCTTCACCAGCACATTCACATCCAAGAGACTGAACACTTTGTCCACAATCTGCACGAGTTCCAGCTCGTTGACCTGTGACTTGCTTCCTATCACGTCCACATCGCACTGGTAGAACTCACGGTAACGCCCTTTCTGCGGCCTGTCGGCCCTCCAGACAGGCTGGATCTGGAAACGCTTGTACGGGAAAGAGATCTCGCTCTGGTGCTGCACCACAAAACGGGCGAAAGGAACGGTCAGATCGTAGCGGAGTCCTTTCTCGCAGACCTCCTTCGACAGAGCCACGCTGTTGACGCAGCCATCCTTGCAGTAGTCCTCAAGGTTCACCTTGGAGAAACAGTCTCCGGAATTAAGCACCCTGAACAGAAGCTTGTCTCCCTCCTCACCATACTTTCCGAGCAAGGTTGAGAGGTTCTCCATGGCAGGAGTCTCGATCTGCGCGTAGCCGAAAGTCCTGAAGACCTTCTTGATGGTTTCAAAAATATAATTCCTCTCGGCCATGCTCTGCTGACCGAAATCACGTGTTCCCTTAGGGATGGATGGTTTCTGACTCATGATTATATTCCTACATTTTATCGGCCTTGTAGCCGAGTTTGTTTATGGCGGCGGCAAGGGTCTTCTCGTCGGTCTTGCGCCTGTCGTACTTTATCCTGATGGTCTGATCCTTAAGGGATACCTTCAAATCCTTGACACCTTTGAGGAACGCGATGTTCTCATTTATCTTCTTGACACAATTCTCACAATGCATATTAGTCGCAAAGACAACCTCCACGACATTCTTGTCAGCGGGCTTCTCCTTGGGAAAACCCTCAAAAGGCGCAGCCTGAGCCACAGTAAAAGGCGCAGCCAGCATCACGGCCGCGACCGCCATCAAAAGTATTCTTTTCATAATCCACAACCTTGGAATCGCGGCGTAGTTCTCCGCGCCAATGTTCATCTTGCAAAGATAGTGATTTAATCGTTCTTTGTAGCCCTCCAAAGCGTCAATCTGACACCAAGATTAATACGACGGCCCATAATAGGTCCCCATACACAGCTGGCGTCAAAACCCGGAGTCCACGGAACCAACTCGCCCGAAGAGTTCCTTCCCCCGACCAGAACATGCCTCTGGGTGAAATCCGTCAGGTTCTCCACGCCAACATAGACATCAAAGCCACGGAAGCGCCTTGTGACCTGGGCGTAGAGCAAAGGATAGACGGGAGTGCGTCCGTCAGCGTAAAGAGGCGAACCGTCTTCATCCTTCATATCCCTCATGAAGTTGTAGACCCTCGCCGAACCATTGACGGAGGCCGTGAAATCGAATATCCACCGGCTCAGATTGGTCTTGTACTGGAGGTTCAGCACCCCTTTGAAGCGGCTTAGCATCGGCTTCTCCACCAGTTCACCGCCATAGTTCTCCAAACGGGCATTCGTGTAGCGTCCTGTCAAGGCAACGGTGAAGCGGTCAAACGGCTCAACATAGAAATCAATCTGCCAATTATCTGAATATGACCGTCTTCCATCCGAATCAAAGAAATAAATATTCCTGACTCCAGACTCTTCACCGGCGGCTCCGGAGGGTGACGGGACCTCATAGTCCACCATCAACTGCCGTGTGAACCGCGTCCGGAAATAATCGAAACTGATGTAGGTCTTGGAAGGATCCGCACCGAAAGGCATGTAAAATGTCATATTACCTCCAAACGTCCACGAATCCTCAAGCAACCTGTCCATGCAGTCCCCGGCGAAACCGCTGTGCGTGGACATCACGCCGATGTTGTCAGCGACCGGATCGGCGTACCGCAGTCCCCTGCCGCCATTCGCCCTCGCCACGAACCATTCAAGCGGGGAATATTTCAACGTCACCCTCGGAGCCATCCTGAACCCGTTTCCCTTGTACCAGTCCGCACTCAGTCCCGCAATGGATGTGAACACTTCACCTGCATGGAAGGTATATTCCCCATAGACTCCGCCGAAGAAATGATCCGAGATTCCTGAATATGGGCGCATAACACGTTCAGCCGGAACCACAGGATCAGGAATATTCATGTAAGAGAATTTGGCGACCGTCTCGTCGATGTGGTCGAACGTGCCGGAAAGGCCGAATGTGAAGTCATGGGACTGATTCAACATATTCCTGTAGAGCAGGTTGACGAAGCCAGACCGCTGCCGCGCAAGGTAGGAAGACGCTCCGAACCAGGAGTCGCTTTCCTGCCACGACCAGTCCACGATGGCTGCGATGCTTGATGAGCCATCCTCTCGAAGAGGCTTTCCGACCTTCAGGTAGGCGTTCAGCAGGCGGTTGTCTATTTCGGTTCCCCAAGGCTCGCTGGAGAGGACATCGGCTTTGCCGGATCCCTCTACCGGTCCGGAGACCAGTAAGCGCACCCTGTCCTTGTCATAGCCGTCCATTCCGCCCTGACGACGATCCTTCACAGCCTTGACTCCCCAGCGCACCTGTAGTTCCGGGGTGTAGTAGAGCCACCTACTTGCGACATTGAACTGCAACATCTCAGGATCATCCCTAAAGCCGTCATGATTCATGTCGTAAGTCTTGAAGTTCCCGCTGGCATGCCCCAGAACAATCGTGTAGACCTTGGGACTGAGCTGCCATGCCGACGTGAGGTTGAAATCCGCTTTCGTGTCGCTCATCATCGAGGCCTGGATGAAAAGAGGCTTCTCCTCGGTAGGTTTCCTGTGCTCAAGATTGATCTGTCCGGTCATAGACTCAAGCCCGTTGATCACTGACGGAGATCCCTTCGCGATCTGGATGCTTTCCAGCCACGGCCCCGGGACATAGGACAGTCCGTAGGGAGCTGTAATCCCCCTCATCACAGGACGGTTCTCGTCCAACATCTGGGTATATGTCCCGGAGAGACCCAGAAGCCTGATCTGCCGCGCCCCTGTGACAGCGTCCGAATAGCCTACAGTCACGCTGGCCGAATTCTCGAAACTTTCCGCCAGGTTGCAGCAGGCCATCTTCTGAAGCCCGGAGGCGGAGATCAGTTCCGTCCTCAAGGTCTTACCCCTGGAAATGCTGTTCTCCTGATGTCCGACAAAAACCGCAGCGTTCAGGCTGTCCTTCCTGTCCTTATAGATATAGGTCGTGTCCACCGTCTGTGCAGACAGACCGGCAGAGAGCGACAAGGCGGATAAAATAGTTAAGATTCCCTTTCTCATAATGGTACGGCGAGCCATACGCTCTGACTTCAAAACAAGCATCAAAAAAATAATACACTTTCGCAAAGATAATAATTGAATGTCAAGAAAATGCTTAAATTTGCATGAATATTTCAGTCTACCAAAAACAAAACGATTCAAGACTATGAACGGTAAAGAATTCGTAAAATGGGTGCTGGCCGTGGTGTGCGGCCTGTTTGTCTGGGGCATCGTGAAATCCGTCATGTTCTTCATGATGTTCGCCTCTATGCTTGCAAGCGCCTCATTATCAGGAGGATCTGACGCGGTCATACCAAAGGAGGGCGTGTTGATTATGGACATGTCCAAACTTGCTATCATTGAACAGACACAGGAAAACAATCCTCTTGCATCGATCCAGAACAAGGACATCACCCCTTTGGGCATCAGGGACGCGGTGTCCGCCATACATAAGGCAGCCGAGGATCCGGGAGTAAAGTACATCCTCATCAAGGCCGACGGCGCCGCCACCAGCCTTACCAAACTTGAGGAGATCAGGAAAGCCCTCACCGATTACAGGAAGAGCGGCAAGGCCGTCGTCGCCTACGGGGAGGCTTTCACATCAGGTAGCTACTATCTCGCCTCAGTGGCCGACAAGATCTACACGACATCGCACCACGGAGGAAACACATTCATGCTTGGCATCAGCGGCAGGATGCTGTTTCTCAAGGACTTGCTGGACAAGCTCGGTGTCAGCTACCAGCTCATCCGCCACGGCAAGTACAAGAGCGCCGGCGAGACCTACATCAAGAACGCGCCAAGTCCAGAGAACATGGAGCAGAACCAGGCCATGATCGACTCGATGTGGGAGACCGTCGCCAAAGAGACCGCCGAAAGCAGAGGAGTCAGCGTGGACTCGCTCAACTTCTTCATCGACCACCTCTCGATCGCCCTTCCCGAAGACATGCTAAGGCACAATCTGGCGGACGGGATACTCTCTGTGGAGGAATATAAAGACAAGCTCACCGCCCTCGCCTCCAAGGACAGCTACAAGGACGTGAAATTCATCCCGCTCTCCGACTACGCCGCCGCCAAGGTCACTCCTAACCTCACGGCCAAGAAAAAGATCGCGGTCATCTACGCCAACGGCAACATCGTCGAGCAGGAGGATCCCAACAACATCTGCGGCGACCGTTTCGCAAGGATCATCGCCAAGGTCAGGGCCGACTCCAGCGTCAAGGCTGTTGTCCTGAGAGTCAATTCTCCTGGAGGCACCGTACTGGCAGCCAGCAAGATAAAGGAAGAGATCGATCTTACGAGGGCCGTCAAGCCTGTCATCGCGTCCTACGGCGACTACGCGGCGTCCGGCGGCTACTGGATCTCCAACAGCTGCGACCACATATTCACCAACGCCACCACGCTCACCGGCTCGATCGGAGTGTTCTCGGCGATCCCGGAGTTCGGCAAGACCCTCAAGAATGTGGTGCATGTGAACATGGTTCCGGTAAACTCACACAAGCATTCCGACATGCTTTCCCTCACAAGACCGTTCGACGCCGAGGAGACAGCCTGGATGCAGGTCTATGTGGATGACATCTACAACAATTTCGTCAGCATCGTCGCCCAAGGACGTGATAAGACCTTTGAATCCGTTGACAGCATCGCCCAAGGACGTGTCTGGACAGGTACAGACGCATTGAAGATAGGGCTTGTCGACGAGATCGGCACGCTGGAGGACGCTGTCGCCTACGCCGCTTCCATGGCCGGCGACTCCGATGTGGACAACTGGGGCATCGTGAACTATCCTAAGCCGCTGACGGCTATCGAGCAGCTGATGCAGCAGTTCGGCAAGACGACCACACCTGAGGAGTCCGTGGCGAACGCGCTCGCGGGAACCCCGCTTGAGAGCGTGGCAAACAGTCTTCTCACATGGCAGAGGACCTGGACCAAGGGACAGGGCGACCTTGTCTTCGCAAGGATGCCGTTCGAGATCGAGATCAGATAAGACGGATAATGGTAACGGATGCCGTGGCTTCCGTCACCTTGACAGCGTCATCGATACGATGACCCAGCAAGGCAAGAATGTGAGAGCCTTCGTCAGCGATGACGAGGGCTTTTTCCTTTTCAAGAACATCAAGTTTCAGATCCACGAACATGTCGCTGAGCTTCTTGCGGCCACGCATGCCCAGCGGGCGCATCCAGTCACCTGGCCGCCAATGTCTTACAACAAAAGGAAACGGAATCTTGGACGTGTCGAATTTAGTCTCGCCGAGAACAGTCCACACATTCCTCACGTCATCGGACAAAGAGACGGATAACCTTACTCCGTTCAATGAATATGCTCCCGGCCCTTCGATGGTTATGCCAGCATCTTCGGCAGACTGCCGGGCTTGTCGAGCCACTGCGCGCGAATCCCGCAGGACACGTATCTCCCGAGCCGAAGTCACGGCAAGATGGTCGCCGGAGACGAATTTCCTGCCGCTGACGGTGCCGCCGCCTTTCAGCAGCGAGACAAGATCCGCCACCGTCGAAGACGTGAACCCGAAAGGCTCAAGGATGCGGAAAAGGGCATATTCCCAATTACTTTTGCTCGTAAGCAACTGATGATCAATGACCGGCAACCGTCCAGCCCCAAGGCGCACAACCTCCTCCGAAACCGTCCTGACATATTCATCGGCCACCGACTGCACCTGCGCGAACCGCTCCGCATCCTCGTTCAATGTCGCCAGGAAGGAAGGGTTCAACCTCTCGAAGAGCGGGAATATCTCGTTGCGGACGCAGTTGCGCTTGTAGGCCGAATCCGCGTTGGTGCTGTCCTCATGCCACGGCAGGCCACGCGAGAGGGCATATTCATGAATATCCTTCCTCGTGAAATCGAGAAGCGGCCTCAGAAGGAGCGTCGGCGAGTCCGGGAGATTTGAGCAGCGTCGCATTCCGGTCATTCCTTTCAGCCCCGTTCCTCGCAACAGGTTGAGAATCATTGTCTCGGCATTGTCGTTGGCATTGTGAGCCACAGCCAGGGCGGCATAATTTCCCTCCCCGCAGACCTGTGCGAACCAGGCGTATCGCAGCTCCCTCGCCGCCATCTCGACGCTGATCCCTCTCGCAGCGGCATGGCCACGGGTGTCAAAATCTTTCTTTATGAACATCACGCCGTGACTCCCGGCCCATTCCCTGACCAAAGCCTCGTCCGAGTCGCTCTCCTCTCCCCGTAGATGGAAGTTGCAGTGAGCCAAGGCGAAACGAGGCCTCAAGGATGAGTTGAGAAATAATTCCGCCATGCACATCGAATCCACTCCTCCGCTGACACCCAAAAGGACCGCCTCCCCTTCGGGAAGCAGTCCTTTCAAGATTCTGTCAAACCTCTCCTGCATGATCGGAACAGCGGATTTATTTCTTGCTCGCGAACGTGTAGGTGAAGCCGAACTGGAGCGCCTGTGCGAACTGGACTCTCCTGCCGACGTTGCCATCCTTGTCGGTGACAAGAACCGTGTCGTCATAGATGAGGTTCGTGGTGATGTTAAGCGAGAAGAACCTGCTGAGTTTCCACATCATGCGGGTGTCCCAGTTCACACGGATGTTCT
>ERZ1026882.1430-NODE-1430-length-10075-cov-5.929541_pt1 | contig 10075 bp, 5 predicted proteins | sample MGYA00380171_ERZ1026882 | MGnify/ENA primary metagenome ERZ1026882 (study PRJEB33269, sample SAMEA4719807) | human gut metagenome | biome: human-associated habitat; feature: organic feature; material: feces | place: Cameroon | collected 2013-10 ...
TACCAAATATATAGCCAATATACATAGAGATTCTATTATCCACAATTTTTGTTCCTATATGCTTAGTTTCTACTATGTTAATATCATACCCTTCTAACATGCCTTTGTATTCTTGTGCTGGTTTTGTAGTAATAAATCCGCAAAACAAATAATAAATGTAATCTTTGTTTAATAAGTCTGTAGGAATAGCTTGGTAGTTTTCAAAATCAACTATAACTACAACCTTAGAATCCAATGTTTTCTCTATTATTTCTGAATGTTTCTTATTATGTGTAATAGTACTTTTTTCATACAATGCATTCATGAGTTTATCTTGTTATTCAATCATGATCATCACCCTTTCTATATATATTCTATTACTTTTTCTAAAATAACGTTTAGACTTAAGCTTTGACAAAGCCTAATAGTAGGTGTTAATTTATTTTTTTTATTGTAAAAGTTCTATTGATTTTCTACTTAATCTAGCATACAATAATACACATAAATGGCACTCGGTGCGGAAGAAAACTCACGATTTATGTCGTGGGTTTTTCTTTATCTCAGAGCAAAAAAGAGATAGCATTTTTCATGCTATCTCTCAAGAGGTAGAATTTTAAGATCTTCTTTTTCTCTTAAGTAACATTACACCTGCAACTGTCATCATAGAAATCCAGCTTGCAATTGATGTAGCATCCCCTGTCTTAGCAGGTTTCTTATCATCAGTTGGATCTTTTGGAGTTTCCTTATCAGATTCATTTAATCCTTCTACTTTTACGATGAAGTCTGCTGAGAATGATTTTCCTTCTGCATCTGTTACTGAGATTGTAACAAGAACATCTGTATCCTTCTTAGGTGTAGTGACTTTACCATCTAATGCGATGATACCTTCAGGATTTACCTGAGTAATCTTGATGTTGTAACCTTCTGGAACCTTAGGAAGAACAAGTTCTTTTTCGCCCTTCTTAATCACTGATGGTACTTTATTACCAGCAATGATTGCATCTAAGATATCTTTTGATGAAGGTGCTGTTGGTGTTACTTCTACTTTCTTAAAGTTTGCTTTAAGTGTAGTATTAGCGTTTACTTCAAATGTATATGGGTTAGAAGTACTTACTACTTTTCCATCTGCATCTGTCCAGTTTACAAATTCATAACCATCATTTGCTGAAGCTTTTAATGTCGCTTTTGTGCCTTCTTCATAAGTACCATCTGATTTATCCATAGAAACAGTTCCCATGTTCTTATCAGTTTCTACAATAACTGTATATGTCTTAGCGGGTGCTTTTTCAACAGTGACCTTGATTATAGCCTTTAATCCATCTGGATTTACTAAACCTTCTGGTAATGTGAATGTACCTTCTAATACATATGTCTTGCATTCATCTGCATTATAAGCATTCTTATTCCAAGTAACATCTACTTCTTCTGTTTCATTATTTCCAAATGTAACAGTAATCTTTTCTGGTAGATTTAACTTATCAAATGAAGTACCCTGTAGAACAGTCAAATCATCTAACTTCTGAATACTTGTAATCTTAACATCTGCTTCAGCAGATTTTTCAAACTTTGCAATTAAAGATGTATTACCCTTTACATTGAATGTGTATTCTGCTTTATCAGATACTTTTTCACCGTTAGGGCGATACCATCCCTTAAATACATATCCTCTATTAGGTGTTGCAGTAACAGTTACAGATTTACCTGCTGTAACTTCCTGACCACCACTTACTTTTCCACCTTTTTCTGCTTCTACATAAACAGTATAAGTATTATTAGTTACTTCTTTATTCGCAATATTGAATTCAGAAATAGCAACCCATCCATCATTTGACTGACTTGCAACAAACTTGAATCCATAAACATTCTGTTTATCAAAAGTAAATACTTTTTCTGACTTGTTAGCTGCAAATGTCTGATTTTTTGCTACTTCTACCCATTCTCCGTCCTTCTTAGTCTGGATATAAAGTGATGCTTTAGTCACCTGACCACTGTTAGAGTCCTGACGTGGTGTAAATGATACCTGGTTGATTTCATATGCTTTATCAAACTTGATTTCAGTCCAGATACTTCCATCAGCACCCTTACCGCTTCCTGCTCCACCTGATGTAGTAGGAACCTTATCTTTTGTAGCCTGTGACCAGTCTGAATGCCAGATTGTAGAAGCTTTATTATCAAATGCCATACCGATAATACCTTCATTCTGACCACCGTGAGAAGTTGGTGTTTCTGATTCTGCTTTTCCTGTCCAAGCTGCTTTGTTGTAAAGATCTACTTCTGGTGCTTTTTCAGTGACTACTACGTTATCAATAACTGCAGAAACTGTTTCTGTCTTAGAACCAATTCTTTCTAATGGTAATGCGAAAGTTGCATGTGTGATGTTTTCTTTCTTTACAATATCATTATGAATAAATTTACCTTTTGCATCACATACATATTCACCATTGACATAAAGACTTGTCTTCTGCTGATCTGTAGTGATTGCGATATTGACTGTCTTACCTACAGGTAATTCATAATCAAAATAGTAGTTATAAAGTTCTCTTGTGAATCCTAACTTACCATCTTCCATGATTCTGATATCATGTGTTCCATAGTCAGCATCTGATTCAAATAGGATATCTCCTGGTTTAGCAGGTTTCTTTAACTTAATATCAAATGATAACTTGTTTCCATTTCCAAGCTTCTTAATTGGAGAAGTGACATAACTTACACCATCTTTTAATACTAATGCCTTGTCTTTTACTTCAGCATTCTTACCTGTTTTAAGATCACGTTTGTTTTCAGAACTATCTTTTAAGCCATTATTGAAATCATAGCTTTCATAGTTTTCACCTTTTTTATTTTCTTTGTAATAAGGGTTTGTATTAGGTCCTGTTCCCTTATCCTGAGCGAGTTTTGCGAGCGCATCTGCACTGCCTTTTTCCTTACCAGTCGCAGCCCATGTCTTTTCTGCATAGAATGGTAATGCATCAAAGAAACGCCAGTATAGATCAGATTCACTTAAACCTGATGCACTCTTATCGATGTTATCACTCCATAATGCGAATGCAGCACCTAACATCTGATCATCACCAGCAGGAACATACTTATAAGCGCCACCTTTGACTCTTACTTTATTTGCTTCAAACTGGTTGAAGATTCTATTTACGTTTAATAAGTCACCATAAGCATTGGCACGTCCTTTGTTCCCATTTGGAACCATGTAACCAAAGTCATCAATTGTATTAATAAGCTTATAGCCCATATCATACATTTCAATACCATCTGCCCAGTCAGCTGACCAAAGGTTCATTTCTACATTATCAATAGCTTCTCTCTTAATCTGAGTCACTGGATTATCTTTGATCCAAGTTAAACCACCCCACATACGTACTGTATTTGTTTCTTTTAGGTGAGGAACTAAATCATTAACGAATCCACGATACGCTGTATAGTTTGATAAGAATTCATCTGCACCGATATGTACAGTTGTTTCTCCATCAAATACTGGATTAGCACCTTTTGTATAATCATCAAAGATTTCTTTGATCTTATCTTTTGTTTCTTTCTTAGAGACATCAAGATGGTCAATAAGTGGTCTATTTCTATTTAATGGTGATACCTTGTTCTGAACCATTAATTCTGGCCATACTTTAGTAAATGAAGTTGCATGAGCAGGAACATCAATTTCAGGTACTACCTTCATACCAAGTGCTCTTTCACCCTGGATGAATTCTCTGAAGTCCTTCTTAGAAATAGAATAGTCTTTTGCAGTAGGTGTTTCACCTTTATCGTTAGATAATCCTGATTCTAGACGGAATGCTTCATAGGCTTTAAATGCTTCATTTTCATTATCACCTTTACCATACTGTTCTAAGAAGATATAGTTATCAGATAAATGAGTCTGTAAGTCATTCATCTTATAGTAACGCATTGTTCTTGCAACTTCCTTCATCATATCTAATGAAACTGGTTTACGTGCTACATCGAATAAGAATCCACGTGTCTTGAAACGAGGATAGTCACGCATTTTACCAATCTTGTAGCCTTCATTGTCTTCTTTATACATCTGAAGGATTGTCTGCATACCATACATGTTACCTGTTGTATGAACAGAAGCAACATTGATACGGTCTTTCTGGATATCCATTGTATATCCTTCATCACCTAGAAGAGTATCTGGTGCTTTTAATTCAAAGTTGAATGCATTAGCCTGAGAAGCACCTTTTTTCACTGTAAGGTTAATACCTGTGAAATCTTTATAATCACGTACAAATTCATCTACAACAGCTTTTAACTTATCATCTGTATAAGTCACTGTCTTTAATGAGTTAACAGAAATCTTTTCTGTTGAGTTTGAATGCCATTCCTGGATTTCTGGAATAACAGTAGGTTTCGCATTCTTACCTGTCACTTGTTCATTCATGCCTTTTACAACATAGTCAACATCTGCAGTCTTCTTTTCTTTTCCTGTAGAAGTTTCTGTAACTACATAAGAGACTTTTACATTCTTGTCAACTAACGGATGGATAATCTTACCATCAGCACCAATGATCTGTTCAAGGTCTACACCATTGATCCTTACAGTAAATCCTTCTGGTACAGCTGGCATATCTAATGTATTCACATCTGCTTCAATTGTCTTACTCTGAGATTCGATAGAAGAGACAACAGAGTTTAGAGTTGCTTTCTGTGCTGTTTGTTCATTAGAATACACTTCCATTTCAGCAATACTTACGTTATTCCATGATGCTGCTTCAGCAACAAAGTTACAAAGTTTTAATTCTTTTGCTTCAATAGGTTCATTGAACTTAACAACAACTTCGTTATTATAACCGTCACCCTTTTTGGTATTAGTAAAGCTCTTTGCAAGTTTTTCTACACCATCTTTATCTTTGTATTTAATATCAAAGCTCTTTACGTTAGATGGCATTGGTGCAACATCTCTTTCAAAGAAATGAATCTTAAGTTCCTTAACGAGAGTCAATCCAGCAAATTTAGTATTTAACCAGATATTAGTAGTTGGAGTTTCATAATCACTTGCCCAGCGGTTTGCTTTTTCTGTGCTTCCATCTTTTACTTTATCTGGACTAAGTGTATTAGCTTCACTACTTGATGCAGTGACTGTAGCGTTTGCCATATGGTTCTTATTAGGCGTAGCATCTGCTTTTTCTACAATCTTACTATAGACTTCAATTTCATTGATTCCGACATTTTTCCAGTTGATTGTACCTCCATCTGCAGAAAGTACAGTTACCTTTACTTTAGTGGCTTGATGATCTTTATCTAACTGAATGATTTCAGCTTGTTTTGCCTTAGTAGTCTTTCTATATACTTCTTTATATTGTCCGTTTTCTTCTAGTTCAATCTTATAGCCTAGAATATTCTGTGCATCATCCGTTCTTTCGAAATTGATATTAATCTGACGTACTGTCTTTTCTCCACCTAGATTAATTTCAATCCATTCATTGTCTGCTTTATTCTGTGCAGTTCCCCAGCGAGTCTTAATATCACCATCTACTGCTTTGCTTGGTGATGTAGAATCTACTTCATAACTACTTGCATTAACAGTACATCCTTTAGCAAGATTTAAGTTTTCTACAGCATAGACTGGTCTTACATCAACAAATGCAGCATTCGCAATCATGACAGTTGCAACTAATCCAATAACACCTTGTTTCTTGTTCATTATCCCTTTTCCTTTCTTTTCTATATAGGACCAACAAAAAAGACCAAAGTACCCCTCTAAAAAAGAAGGTTTACTTTGGTCTTGCCTAATTCAATAGTAACAATCCCATACGTTTTTCATCATGTGAAATGATAGCACTTTCAATATACTTAATCAAGTATTTTTTATAAAATTATCTTGTGCCTGATAAATTACTATTAAAATACTGTATTGGTAGAATATGCACTTTATCGAGAAATATAATTATATATATAAATTATACATACAAGGAGGATTGAATTGTTATGGAATTAGGTTTAAAAGATCGAGTCGTAATCGTAACAGGAGCCGCTTCTGGTATTGGTAAAGCTATTGCTGAAGCATATGCAAAAGAAGGAGCAAAACTCGCATTAGCTGATCTAAATCTAGAGGGGTTGAATGCTTTAAAGACTGAACTAAAGAATAATGAAGTTTATATTGAAAAAGTAGATGTTACAGACGAAAAGAACTGCAAAGATTTTATTGAAAATGTTACTGAACATTTTGGAAAGATTGATGTTCTATGTAATAATGCAGGAACAGCTTTAATGGGTGATATTGCAACATTCCCTGAAGAAACATTCAGAAAACATGCAGAACTTATGATGTATGCACCAGTGAGATTAACTAATTTATGTATTCCTCATTTTAAGAAAAATGGCTGGGGAAGTGTTGTAAATACAGCTTCCATCTTTGGTAAACAGCCTGGAGGATTAATTAGTTATGATACTATTAAGGCTGCTGATATTATGATTACTAAAGATTATTCAAATTATTGTGCAGCATTTAATGTAAATGTAAATGCTGTGTGCCCTGGTCCTGTAGATACACCGTTATGGCATGCAGAAGGACAGTTAGGTGATCAATTAGCAGGTGCTACTGGTATGAGTCGTGATGAATCTATTGATTGGTTTGCTAAGACAAATATACCAATGGGTAGATATGCTAAACCTGAAGAAATTGCATCAGCTGCTGTATTCTTATCTAGTGAACCAGCACATTATATTACTGGTGTTGCTTTAAATGTTGATGGTGGCATGGTAAAGTGCATATAATCAACTAATAATCTATAATAACTATTGGTATTTAAACATATGGTGAAAGAATATGTCTTTTTGATAATCTGAATTGATTTTTTATTAACTTTCACATAGAATGACATATGTAAATGGCACTCGGTGCGGAAGAAAACTCACAATTTATTGTCGTGAGTTTTTTCTTTGAGTAAGATTCTATTCATTTAAGTATTCATAGAGCACTTTGAAATATTGCTCATAATCTTGATGCTCTGCTAAGCCTGAGACTTGACCATCACCTGCTTCAATAATTTTCCATGAACCATCTTCTAATTCAGCATAGTCAATAGTATAATATCCACTTTCCAGATGACTATACTTTTCTAATAATTGTTGAGGTGGTAATAATGCATTTATAGATTGTCCTGAATTTCTAGTGATAGTTGCTATTTTATTGTTTATATAAAAGACTCTGTATTCATTGGTGTGGTCACCATAATGCTTTAGGTTAAGATATTCCTTAATACATATTCCACCAGTTAACAAATTACCACGATACTTATAAAAGACTTCCATCCATTGATTAAATTCTTCCTGTGTAATATCTTTGTCAAAATATTTAGGAAACTCTGTACCCTTTACAGATTTAACAAAGTCTTTAACCATAAATCTGCCCATAGTATGTTTAATACTATCAACATTAATCTGGGTATGAAGAGGATATATTTCCATTTTTGCAGTATCCTCTTTTAATAATTCATATACATTAGGGAAAATATGCATTAATTCATATTCTTTTGGAGTTGTTATTAAACGGATATTGTTTTCTAGAAGACGTTGATAAAACCTTTCATACTTTTCCGGATTCATCATATATCCTCTATATACTGCAGTTCTTTCTACTTGAGGTATATCTTTGATAACTAATTGATCTTCTTCAAACCATTTATCATATCCAAAAAGAATTATATCAAATAGTCCTGTTGCTTTTACTGCATCATATTCAGCCTGTAAATCTTCATCCACCTTTGAGACATTAAAATAACTAGATGGGAATAATATTAAATCAACCATATAAACCTCCTTCAAAATATTTTACGTTCTTATACATCAATATCTTATTCTAATTCTCCATATTCATTGATATATTCTTCACCGTTTCCTATATCTACTTTCTAGCAACATTCTTTCCATCTGCATCCAATGTTTTTAGTCTTTCTAGCCATTTTGTAATAAAACCATCTTTTAAGAATGCAAGCAATGTCCCCTCTCCAAATCTATCTGCACGAATAGCGCCATAAATCAAGGCAATAATACATTGAGCATCTAAATTATCTACTTCTGCTTTAACCATCGGTTCCCAACTCCATTTGATGCCATTGTCTTCAAGGACTTTTTGATAACTATATAATCCTACCTCTTCGTACTTATCTACAAATGAAAATACATCATCAATAAAATGGTCAACAACACATGAATAATTCACAAAAGGGAACTGAAGTGGATGTTCTGGTGTTCCATCATTTTTCTTGTCAATAATCCATGTACCAAATTCTGCTCCTGTGAACTCATCTAAATATTTAGTCAAACTTTCATACATATAAATCACATCTTTCTTTAATTCAGTTTCTTGTTACTTATGTAACAGTAGTTTTCTATAAGAAACAAGTTTTAATAACACATCATAGTTGTATTACATACAGACAAATAATCCATATTGCATTTTGAGAAGTTTTAGATATTTCAAACCAATCAATTAAATATCGTATTTCATTAGAGAAATCATTTCTTCAAAAGAATACTAACTCACAGGTTCTTTATCCATAAGAATCAAATCATCTAAATATTCTCTTACTTCCATTTGTAGGTTACGTGTTTCTTTTACTTTATCTTTTAGAGAAAACATGCATTCCTGCATGGCTTCTAAATAATGTTGTTCTGCTAAATTGAAAGTCTTAAGAGCAAAGTGCAATGTTTCTAGTGTCTTTGGTCTTAATAAATACACTTTACCTAATCGTTCATATATTTCTGCTTTTGTTTCACTAGATGATTCCACTTCATCAGCAACTTCTAAAGCATGAAAATACAAATCATTAGCTTCTGGTATATCTTTATCCACATAGTATCCATTTAGATACATATCACCTAAAAGATACAAAGAGCGTGCACTGTTATCTGTCAGAGCACTTTGGATAAGACAGAAGAAGGCTTTTTCATAATTCTGTTCTGTTCCTCTGCCATAGAAATAACATTCACCTAATAGTACAGTTGAAGGTCCTATATGCTTTTCTTTTGAAAAATAGTTAAATGCCTTTTCATAATTCACATTATTAAATCTTTCAAAATAATATAAACAGCCTAAATAATATGAAGCCCATGGATCTTTTATAGAATAATATCCATCACGTAGTGCTTTATCAATAAAGTTGAATATATCATTATCCATTAAGTGATTCTTATCTGCTTCCATAAGTTCTTTCGCAAGTTCTTTAGGTGGTATAGTAATTTCCCTCTTTTCATCATCAAGATAGAGATATAGTATATGTGCTGTTTCAGGACATGCACTATGATTATAAATTGCACGATCCAATCTCTCATATGCTACATCTGGAGTCATAAGCCATTCTTTTTCCACATTAATCATCTCCTATCAATAATCTTCATCTACTTCATCAAAACCATCATCTACACCTTGTCTATAAGAAGGATCATTACCATATCTATCATGATCATAATCACCATCATCTATTGCTGAATTATAACCATCATTATAAGTATTAGAAGATCCAGGTAATTCAATACTTGGGTAATAATTCTTAGGTTCTGATGGAGTGTAATTATAATAGCTTGATTCGGGATTATTTCGTTCATATATTACTTTGTCATCAATTGTGAGCCTATCAACATCTATCTCGTTTTCTATCATATACTTATGCTTTTTACCAGATAATTCCAGTACATAATCATAATCTTGCAATGACACTATTCTTCCATCTGATTGAAAAGGTTCACCAAACCAGTATATTTTAGAACGATTTTCATAATACTCATTCTTTTTCTCATGAACCTCTAGCATCATATTTAATAAGTCTTTCGCACCACGCTTGGATTTAATAGCTGAATCATAATAATCATCAACTGTATGACTAGAATAAGTAACGTATAGTTCATATTCAGGTACATAAAATGATTTACTGTATTCAGTATAGGAACAACGATCCACATTAACAGTGATATCTGGAAGATCACTTGTTTGAATATATTCTTCTATGTCTGGTACATATTTTTTTTGAAACTTTTTTGCTACTTCTGTATTCTTCCAACTATATAATAGATAATAATGTGTTGGACCATCTATAAGATCTGCGACAAATGTTCCTACCCCTGTTATTAT
>ERZ1026882.1434-NODE-1434-length-10036-cov-65.002505_pt1 | contig 10036 bp, 9 predicted proteins | sample MGYA00380171_ERZ1026882 | MGnify/ENA primary metagenome ERZ1026882 (study PRJEB33269, sample SAMEA4719807) | human gut metagenome | biome: human-associated habitat; feature: organic feature; material: feces | place: Cameroon | collected 2013-10 ...
ACTATGTTCTCAAAGAAAAAGGGTGCATCATGGACTTATGACACACCCTCTTTTTTATTTCCCCTTCTCCATGACCATCAGGTCGTGTATCAGCTTGATCTCATAATACTCGAAAGTGCTACCCACGGCTTCCCTGATCTCCGAGAAATGCTCTATTTCCGGATGAGCCTGCATGAATTCACGCAACTTTTTCTCATGAGCCGAAGAGATGAAGGTGCGAAGACCTATCTTGCCCTCCATCACGTATGGCGTGAGATGACCGATGATGGTACCCTTGGTGAGATTGCGCTCAGCAGCTATCTGGTCGAGATTCATACCCCGACAGAACAGGCCATAACTGATTTCACGGGTTGGAACCTTCGGCTTCCTTGGTTCCCCGTCAGCATCCCCACCGGCACTCCTACTAACTCTCTGTCTGCTTCTTCCCCTGCCTCCCCTGCCGGAACTACCCGCAGCCTCATCCTCCTCCATCAGCAGGAATTGGGCCTTCTTCCTCAGATAATCCGAAATCAGGAACTCGGCATCCGAGGAATACTTCAGCAGACGGTGCTTCAGATTCACCTCCAGTTCAAACGATGAAAAACGCTCCTGAAACTGTTTCTTGGCCACCTTGTTGTCGGTCGCCACATTCGTTTTCTTCACCAGATCAACCAAAACTCCCATCTTCTGTCCGAAATATTTTGCTCCCTTATGGATGCGGTCCTGCAGATCCGCACTCCTCAAGTCCGGATTGACGGCAAGCATGTTCGTATATTGCAGTTGGAACTTTTCCGATACGCCCTCTAAACTCTTCAGTACCACGTTCATCTGCTGGTACTCTCCCACCAACCGTGGATATTTCACATTGTAAAACTCCACCAAGCAACGCATCAGCAGTTCGTAGGCTGCATATATTCCGCAGAAATCGAAGAGTTCACCGATGCAGCGCAGGATATACTGCTGCTCCAGGGCAGAAACCACCTCGGAAGTAGGAGAAGCCAGATGACTGTTGAACTGCTCGATGGTACCACTGCCGATGATGGCCGAAGGCGAAAGGGGCGCACTGAGCACCATGCCCTCAAGCGACTTGCAGCGGCTCAGCGCCACGTAGGTCTGACCATAGGAGAACGAGCGGGAGGCATCGATGATGGCATGCTCGAAAGTAAGGCCCTGACTCTTGTGGATGGTAATCGCCCATGCCAGTCGCACGGGATACTGCCTGAACACACCCTCCACGGTTTCCTCTATTTCCTTGGTCTCCTCATTGAGCGTATATTTTGCATTCGCCCATTCCGCCTTCTCCAATTCAAACTCCTCGTCCGTATCACGGCTTCTCACCACAATCTCGCTTCCGTCGATACTCACCACCTCTCCTATCATACCGTTATAGAAGCGGTGCTGGACATCATTCTTCACAAACATGATCTGTGCACCCTGCTTCAATACGAGTTTGTAATCGGCTGGGTATGAGGACTCCGGGAAGTTGTCTTCCACCTCAGCTGTAAACGAGTATGCTTTTGAAGGCAGCGCTTCCAGTTCCTCCTCGTTGATGCGCTGGGCAGGCGCATTATGGGTAGTAAGACGGATATAGTTGTCCTCTTTCGGAGGAATGAAATCGGGGATATATCGCTTGTTGAGCGCCTGCAACGTAGCAGTCGTGGCCTTGTTTTCACGCACCTGATTGAGGAGTGAGATAAATTCCTGGTCCTGCTGGCGATACACCTTCTCGAGTTCTATCGTGAGATAATGCGCCTGCTGCAGCGCCTTGCTGGAGAAGAAATAGGGTGTGTCGTAATACTGGCGCAGCATCCTCTCCTCATGGTCGGTCACCACGGGAGCCAGCTGATGCAGATCGCCTATCATGAGCAGCTGCACACCTCCGAAGGGCAGATCATGCTTGCGGTATCTCCTGAGCACGGAATCGATGGCATCGAGCAGATCGCTCCTCACCATACTGATTTCGTCTATCACCAAGAGGTCGATAGAGCGGATGATTTTGCGCTTCAGGGCGCTAAACTGATATTTTTTCTTCTCATTACCTCCGAAGGAAGTGCCTGGGAGATAAGGAGACAGGGGCAATTGGAAGAACGAATGAATCGTCACGCCACCCGCATTGATGGCAGCGATACCGGTTGGAGCCAGCACCACCATTCGTTTCGGCGACTTCTCCTTGAGTTGTTTCAAGAAAGTAGTCTTTCCCGTTCCCGCTTTACCTGTAAGAAACAAGTTAGCACTTGTTTTCTCAATAATGTTCCATGCCAAGATGGATTCTTCGTTCATTTCCATTTGCTTTTACTTGATTATTGTATTTGCAACATCCATAAATGTCATTTTCGTATGTATTGGGGTAAAGATAAAAATATATCTTTCTTCTACCTGTTCCATATCCGTATATATTTTATAATAAGAGCAAAGATACGCTTTTATTTTGAAACTAACAAGAAAAATCATAAGAAGTTGAGAAAAAACTGTGACAACTGTGACCGTGACAGAAATGGGGAAAAAAACTACACTTGTCCTGCCACATAAAAAAATGCAATCTCTAACTTTTTCTGCAACTTTTCACAGAATTCTCTTGCGGGTTTGCAAATAAAGCCGTAACTTTGCGGTAGAGAATTTTAAAACAGATGGTTATGAAGTACTTAGATCCTAAGGCAGACCTTACGTTCAAGAAGATATTCGGCAATCATCCTAAAAGACTGATCAGCCTACTGAACGCCCTCCTGCCACTCAGCGAAGAAGAGCAGATACACGAAATCAAGTATTTGCCAACAGAACTTGTGCCCCAACTCGAAGGGGGTAAGAACACCATTGTGGATGTACTCTGCACAGATGTCTGCGGCAGGAAGTTCTGCGTGGAAATGCAGATGGAATGGTCTGAAGCCTTCCAGCAGCGAGTACTGTTCAATGCATCCAAGCTCTATGTGAGTCAGGCTAAAAAGGGAGGAAAATACAGCGAACTGCAACCAGTGTATTCTCTCAACCTGATAAATGATATCTTTGCGCATGATACTCCAGATTTCATCCACAACTACCGCATCGTGCACGATAAGGACAGTAATAAGGTAATCGAAGGCTTGCATTTCACCTTCATAGAACTTCCAAAGTTCACACCTCATTCCATTGCCGACAAGCGCATGATGGTCTTGTGGCTCCGTTTCCTCACGGAAATCAATTCCAATACGAAGGAGATTCCTGCCGATTTGCTTAATGATCCGGAGATAGGAAAAGCCGTAGAAGAACTGGAGATTTCCGGTTTCACTGATGCCGAACTCTGGGCCTACGACAAATTCTGGGATTCCGTAAGCGTTGAAAGAACCCTCATAGATGACAGCTACCAGAAAGGTATTGAGAAAGGCAGAGCTGAAGGCATGGAAAAAGGCATGAACCAGCGAAGCCTTGAGATTGCCAGGAAGATGCTGGCAAATGGAATGGATGAAGCATCGGTCATGGATATGACGGGGCTGACTGCAGAGGAGATAAAGCTGCTGAAAGCGGAGATGTAAATTACGAATATCAACATCTGTTAATATACACTAAAAAACCGCCCTTTTGATACGACTTAAGGATATTATCAGTATATTTGCAAGATGAATGTCACGGGGGTGCTGAGAGATCGGCTGAGATTATACCCATTGAACCTGACGCAGATAATGCTGACGCAGGGAAATATGATATAACCAAGAGGATAATGACACTGGAATACTGCAAGATGAGTATCAGAAGGTGTATCCGAAAAGAAGCCCCTATTCTATGGCTAATGACCATGGATTAGGGGCTTTTTCCGTGATAAAAACAAGGACTTAAAATAAACGGCTATCAGCATAGCCCTTAAAAACAATTCGATTTATGAAAGTAAATATCAACAACAAGGAAACTGAGACTCAGGCTCTCAACGTTAAGCAACTGGCAGAAGAACTCAATCTTCCTGCCACAGGTGTAGCCGTTGCCATCAGCAACAATATGGTGCCTCGCGACGAATGGGAAACCACAAAGATCCTCGAAGGCGCTGACATCGTTATCGTAAAAGCTTTCTGCGGGGGATAAGGATTCTATATAAAGCTATGACTTTAGGATAATCTGAGTTTGACTTTAACATAAATAGACTCAAGATAACAGGCTATGGCTTTATGATAATAGAATGAGGTTTTTAAAAACATGACGAAGAATTTTAAAAAATGGCAAAAATTTCATTAGACCGTTTCCGCCTGCAGTTCATCTCCCATCAGAATGAAAAGTTGGGTTATCTCGACGGTATCCGTGAGGCGTTAGCTGGCGGATGCAAATGGATCCAGCTACGCATGAAGGGAGCTACAGACGACGAGGTGCGCCCTATCGCCTTGCAGGTGAAGGAGTGGTGCAGAGAACAGCAGGCTACCTTCCTCATCGACGACCGCGTGGCTCTCGTGAAGGAACTGCAGATAGACGGTGTGCATCTGGGCAAAAACGATATGCCTATCGCTGAAGCCCGCAAGATACTGGGCGACGGATTCATCATCGGCGGTACTGCCAACACCTTTGAGGATGTGAAGGCGCACTACGAGGCTGGAGCCGACTACATCGGTTGCGGTCCGTTCCGCTTTACCACCACCAAGGAGAAGCTCTCTCCTATCCTCGGACTGGAGGGGTATCGCGAAATCATACACCGTATGAAGGGCAATAACTGTGCTGACATGAAGGGCGAAAGCATCGACATCCCGCTCGTCGCCATCGGAGGCATTACCAAGGAGGACATCCCTGAAATCATGAAAACGGGAGTGAACGGCATCGCCCTCAGCGGTTGCATCCTCCATGCTGAAAATCCAGCTGAAGAAACCAGGGAGATTCTGGCGCTGCTATAAATCAGGCTTTGCATTATCTTAAAAAGATCTTGCTATCAGTCAGGCTCTGCTATAAGAAAAAAATAAAAATATAAATCATAAAACAATGGAAAAATTAGTAATTGCAGGCAGAGAATTCAATTCTCGCCTCTTCTTAGGAACAGGTAAGTTCAACAACAACCAGCTCATGGCTGAAGCCATCAAGGCTTCTGAAACTGAAATGGTTACCGTAGCCATGAAGCGTATCGAACTCGAAGACAAGCAGGACGATCTGCTCGCTCATATCGTGCAGAATCCTAACATCCAGCTCCTCCCTAACACCAGTGGTGTGCGCAACGCAGAGGAGGCTGTATTCGCTGCACAGATGGCACGTGAGGCATTCGGTACCAACTGGCTCAAGCTTGAAATCCACCCAGACCCTCGCTACCTTCTCCCAGACTCTATCGAGACTCTGAAGGCTACTGAGAAACTGGTGAAGCTCGGTTTCGTGGTATTGCCATATTGCCAGGCAGACCCTACCCTCTGCAAGCACCTCGAAGAGGCTGGTGCTGCTACCGTAATGCCACTCGCTGCACCTATCGGTACCAACAAGGGATTGAGAATGAAGGACTTCCTGCAGATCATCATCGAACAGGCTACTGTTCCTGTAGTAGTAGATGCGGGTATCGGTGCACCAAGCCATGCTGCAGAAGCCATGGAGATGGGTGCCAGCGCTTGCCTGGTTAACACCGCCATCGCTGTAGCTGGAGACCCTGTAGAAATGGCCAAGGCATTCAAGGAGGCAGTGGTATGCGGTCGCCGTGCTTACGAGGCAGGTCTCGGAGCCATCAGCGACTGTGCTGAAGCAAGTTCTCCTCTCACCGCTTTCCTCAACGACTAATATAATATGATAAATCAAAAGGCATCAAGGATGAAGGCAAAGAAGCAAGAACGCTCTTTTTACCCTTTTACCTTTTTACCTTTTTACCTTTAAACATTATGCCAAACGATAACAAAGCTTACGCCAAGAGAGAAAAGGCGTATATGCAGGGAAAACTCTTCCCTCAGATCAAAGTCGGAATGACCAAGGTGAACCTCACTCCTACTGTGGTGAAGGACGAACGGGGCATTCCTCATACCGAGCCAAACGCTCCTGTGTATATCTACGACACCAGCGGTCCATACAGCGACCCTAACTATCAGGTGGACTTGAAGAAGGGACTGCCTCGCATGAGAGAGCAGTGGATTATCGACCGCAACGATACCGAACAGCTCCAGGAAATCACCAGCGAATATGGTAAGCAGCGCCTGGCCGACCACAGTCTCGACCACCTCCGCTTCGAGCACATCCAGTTGCCTCGCCGTGCTCAGGCTGGCAAGCACATCACCCAGATGGCTTATGCCAAGGCTGGCATCGTGACTCCAGAGATGGAGTACGTGGCTATCCGCGAGAACATGAACTGCCAGGAGTTGGGCATCGATACCCATATCACTCCTGAGTATGTGCGTGATGAGATTGCACGCGGACGTGCCGTTCTTCCTGCCAACATCAACCACCCAGAGAGCGAACCGATGATCATCGGCCGCAACTTCCTCGTGAAGATCAATACCAACATCGGTAACTCTGCCACTACTTCCAGCATCGAGGAAGAGGTGGATAAGGCTGTATGGTCTTGCAAGTGGGGAGGCGATACCTTGATGGACCTCTCTACCGGCGACAATATCCACGAAACCCGTGAATGGATTGTACGCAACTGCCCTGTACCAGTAGGAACCGTGCCTATCTACCAGGCTTTGGAGAAGGTGAACGGCAAGGTGGAAGATCTGAACTGGGAGGTATTCCGTGATACCCTCATCGAACAGTGCGAGCAGGGTGTAGATTACTTCACCATCCATGCCGGCATCCGTCGCCACAACGTGCATCTCGCCGACAGCCGTCTCTGCGGTATCGTGAGCCGTGGCGGTAGTATCATGAGCAAGTGGTGTCTCTATCACGACCAGGAGAGTTTCCTCTATGAGCACTTCGACGACATCTGCGACATCGTGGCACAGTATGATGTTGCCCTCTCTTTGGGTGATGGTCTGCGCCCAGGTTGTATCGCCGATGCCAACGATGCTGCCCAGTTTGCCGAGTTGGATACCATGGGCGAGCTTGTTACCCGTGCCTGGGACAAGAACGTACAGGCATTCATCGAGGGTCCTGGCCACGTGCCAATGCAGAAGATCAAGGAGAACATGGAGCGCCAGCTCGACCACTGTCACGAGGCACCATTCTACACCCTCGGTCCATTGGTTACCGATATCGCTCCAGGTTACGACCACATCACTTCAGCCATCGGTGGCGCCCAGATAGCATGGCTCGGCACTGCCATGCTCTGCTATGTAACACCAAAGGAGCACCTCGCATTGCCTAACAAGGAAGATGTGCGCACAGGTGTGGTAACCTATAAGATTGCCGCTCATGCAGCCGATTTGGCCAAGGGTCATCCAGGTGCAACCATCCGCGACAACGCCCTCTCCAAGGCTCGTTTCGAGTTCCGCTGGAGAGACCAGTTCCACCTTTCACTCGACCCAGAGCTCGCCTTGAAGTATTTCGAGGAGGCTGGTCATACCGAGGGTGAATACTGCACCATGTGTGGTCCTAACTTCTGTGCAGCCAAGTTGACTCACGATTTGAGAAAATATAAAAAATAAAATAAGGTAAAAAGTAAAGTCTGCCGGCTCATTCCTCATCAGAGGGAGGAGCAGGCAGCACTTTAGAAATTCATAGGAATATGTTTTCAGACGAATTAAAGAATATCAGTTGGGAGGAGACCACGGAGCGTATCGCTCGCATGACCGATAATGATGTACGCCGTGCCCTCGCCAAGGACCATTGCGATGTAAACGACTTCATGGCAATGATTTCACCGGCAGCAGAGCCATACCTGGAGGTGATGGCCCGTCTCTCCCGCAAATATACAGAGGAGCGCTTCGGCAAGACCATGTCGATGTTCATCCCTCTCTACATCACCAATTCATGCTCCAACTCCTGCGTGTATTGCGGTTTCCACCGCGAGAATCCGATGGCACGCACCATCCTCACCCCTGAGCAGATCGAGAACGAGTACAAGGCTATCAAACAGCTGGCTCCATTCGAGAACATCCTGCTCGTAACGGGCGAAAACCCAGCAAAGGCTGGCACCCCTTATCTCGCCAAGGCCATCGACATCGCCAAGAAGTATTTCTCCAACGTGAAGATTGAGGTGATGCCGCTCTCTACCGAGGACTACAAGACCCTCGCCGACCATGGTATGAACGGTGTAATCTGCTTTCAGGAGACCTATCACCGCGACAACTACAAGCTCTACCACCCACGTGGCATGAAGAGCAAGTTTGAGTGGCGCTGCGACGGTTTCGACCGCATGGGTATGGCAGGTGTCCACTCCATCGGTATGGGTGTGCTCATCGGACTGGAGAAGGAGTGGCGCACGGATGTAGTGATGATGGCTCACCACCTGCGCTATCTGCAGAAGCACTACTGGAAGACGAAGTACAGTGTGAATTTCCCTCGTATGCGCCCTGCCCAGAACGAAGGATTCCAGCCTAACTGTTTCATGACCGACAAGCAGTTGGCACAGGCTACATTCGCCATGCGCATCTTCGACCACGATGTAGATATTTCCTACTCTACCCGTGAGCCAGCCTACATCCGCGACAACATGGCTACCCTCGGTGTCACCACCATGTCGGCTGAATCCAAGGTAAATCCAGGTGGTTATCATACTTATCCTCAGGCGCTGGAGCAGTTTACCGTGAGCGATGAGCGTACTGCCAAGGTAATCAATGCCCGACTGAAGGAAATAGGCAGAGAACCAGTCTGGAAAGATTGGGATGCCTCATTCGACTTCTTCGGAAATGTAGCTAACGGATAAAGAAGATTTTATAAAACAGAACATAATAAAAAAGAGTGTATCATAAATTCATGACACACTCTTTTTTTTGTTGGAATAAAGGCATGCAGGAGGGTCAACGGTTCGAATCCGTTATTCTCCACTCCAAAGGAAAAGGCCGGCATGAAGTATTTTACTTTTTTACCTTTTTACCCTTTTACCTTTAAACACCTTGATATAGAGGATTAATTATTAAACTCTTCAAAGAATTGTTTTCTTTTGCCCTCTAATTCGCAAGTCTTCTGACTCATAAATTGACAAGTGAAATCATACATCGGAATGGCAACACAATGCTCATCTACCTTTTCAAATTTCAACTGATCAGAATAATATCGAATCAGCTCTTCATAAGGAGTCAAGTCGGCAGCAAATAAGAAAACATATTCACAACCTACTATTTTCAACATTTCCAGTATCTTTGGTACTATAAAATACCAAAATATTGTCGTTCCCATATTCTGTGGCAAATCATATTCATCCCACTCTTCACGATGAGCATCATTCGCACAAAAATGAACCAACTCAACACCAGGAAATGTTCTGCCAACATTCTTTAGATTCTTACCGAAAATCTTGGAGAATTCATCTGAATCAACGGACAAATGCAAAACTCTCGCAACATCCTCCTTTTTTATACCCTTCTTTGAACGAACGCTTTCCAGAATAGAAGCTATCGCCTTCTTGTTTTCTACTGGTTGTGCTTCATCCAAACTCATACGGAGAATCGTATCATAAAAAGATTTTATCTCTTTCAAACGGTCACCCTCTATGAATTCATCATAAAGCAAACCACATTTTAGTGAGAAGAAAAAAAGAATTTTATCATCCACAGTTTTCACTATGTAATAAGCAATTCGATTATTCTCATCATCATCATAAGCATCTCCTTGCAAGGTATCTACTAAACTATTGTTACGAGTGTTGTAGAAATCATTTATCAAAGAGAAATTTGCTGTATTTGACGAAAGTCGCTCACACTTTAAACTTCTCAGCAATTCCAATTGTGATTCTGTTATCTTCATACATAAACTGGTTTGTGAAATTGTTCCAAGTTACTTAACAAGAAACGTCTTACTCGGAAACGGGTAGCATCTTCTTTGATGTCCTGGACATCCATTGGTGTACCCTCTCCTTGCATCATGGCACGTTTCCAAGAACCTTCACCATGAATAAGATTGCTCAAACTTCTTGTTTTCTTTGCAGATAACAGTTCGAAAACACTATCAAAAATTGTCTTATATTCTTCTATAATGTTTGACGGCAAAACATCATGCAATGAATTTGAAATATATGCGGCATGAACTTCCGGAAGATATGGTCCGAAAG
>ERZ1026882.1438-NODE-1438-length-10013-cov-7.410725_pt1 | contig 10013 bp, 7 predicted proteins | sample MGYA00380171_ERZ1026882 | MGnify/ENA primary metagenome ERZ1026882 (study PRJEB33269, sample SAMEA4719807) | human gut metagenome | biome: human-associated habitat; feature: organic feature; material: feces | place: Cameroon | collected 2013-10 ...
GTCTCGTGGGCTCGGAGATGTGTATAAGAGACAGATATCTACATGGATACGACGTTCAGCAACATTAGGATAATCAACGATTTCACCATAAGCTAATGCACCATTTACGCTAGTGATCTGTTCAATAGTACGTAAACCATATAAAACAGCCGTTTCACTTGCACCAGTTAAATGGATACCAGTGTCATCGATTGTAATCTTATAAGCTTCTTTACTTGTAGTCTTGTCAGTAATTTCTGATACAGGCTTGATATCGATAGTGATATCAGTAGGTGTTCCATCCTGGTTATAAAGCATAGCCTGAGGATTTTCTGAAATAATCTTCTTAGCCATGAATTCAGAGTTAACTAACTTAACAATTTCTGCAAGTCTATCATTCTTTAGGTTGTTTTCATTTGCGACGATAACGAATTTAGAATCCTTAGTCATAACCCAAGTCTTATCTGAAGAATCTTTAGTATATGACTGTAAGATTGGAGTAGTTGTTGCAACAAGCTGTTCGTTTGTCATTGCTCTTTCAACAATTGAAGGTGCTGCATTTGTTGCATGAACAACTGCTGCACTTGAAAGAGTCATTGATGAAACGAGCATAACACTCATCAACAAACGCTTCATATTATTTTTTTTCATTTTCATTTCCTTTATCAAATAAGAGGCAGACGAGCTGCCTCTATTTTGTTTTAATTAAGCTTTTTTTCTCTTTAATGAGATATAAACGATAGCTGAAGCAGCCATTAATGCAACCATAGTAAAGATCATAGTAGAATCACCTGTCTTAACAGTATCATCCTTCTTATCTTCTGGTTTTGTAGTTGGTTTTTCAGCTGGTTTTTCTGTTGGCTTTTCAGTAGGTTTTTCAGATGGTTTTTCTGGAACAGTTGGTTTTTCTGGTTCAATAACAACCTTTTCTTCTAATGCATCTACTGCTTTATTTAACTTAGCTACAGCTTCATCAATTTCTTTCTGAGTTGCATTTTCTAAGTCAATAGCCTTTACTTCTTTAACTACAGCCATTAATGCTGCCCAAGATTCAGCAGTATATTTGCTTTCATCTTTCTTACTAACAGCTTCAAGAGCTGCATTTAAAGCTTCTGGATTACCTCTAAGAACCTTTAATCCGTCTAATGCATCATTTAATGCTTTAGTAGCTTCATTGACTTCTTCCTGAGAAGCATCTTTAGCAAGAACAGCCTTAGCATTCTCTAATGCTTTGTTGAATACTTCAACGTTCTTTTTAATTGCTTTATTTACTTCTTCTTCAGTTAAAGCATCCGCCTTCGCAATTGCTTCATCAAGAGCATCTGTATTCACTACAGGTGCATCAACTAAGCCTTCGATAGCCTTCTTTAAGCGGTTAATAACTGCTTCATTCTTGATATCTTCAGCCACTAATGCTTTCTGAGCTTCAATAAGTGCTTCTAAGAATTCATCTCTAGATGCAACTGTCTTGCCTTCTAAATCTTCTTCCTTAGCTTTTTCAATTAAATCTTTTAATGTAGTATCTTCACCAATTGCTTCTAATACGAACTCAACTTCAGAAATCTGATACCAAGCTCCATGTCCAGAATTGATGTAGATTCTTACATACTTAACTTCCTGTGCATCAAAGTCAAATCTCTTTTCTAATGGATCTGTACCCTTTAATGTACCTACTGTTGTCCAATTTACCTTATCAGCAGAAATCTGAACTTCAGCATCACGTAAGATATCACCCTTGTCTGCCTGTACAACATTCACACCTGATAATTTTACTTTACCTGGGAATGTGAATAATACTTCATCACCAGCTGTCTGGTTACCATCAAACCAACACTTAGAATTACGGTTACCGTCAATCATGTTGTTGTATGTGTAGTACTGATAATATCCCATACTTGCAGAAATAGTAGGCTTGTCTGCAGCTTTCTTAATTAATGCTTTCTTTGCATTCATGATGTTGTTATAAGCAGCTTCAGCTGTTTCAACATCTAAGTTTTCATCTTTAAGAGTGTTCTTTCCGTTATTAACGGCATTCATATAAGCCTGATATCCTGATGCATAAGCCGCATCACTTACTGGATAATAAGCTTCTACATATAACTTATAGAATTTAGCCTTTACAGCTTTTTCTTTTGCAGTACGAAGTGCAGCTAATGTTTCATCAACTTTCTTCTGTCCTGCTGAAGGATCTTCTTTAACGTCTTTCGCAACGTCTAGAGCTTCCTTATATTCCTTCACTGTTTCAGGAATATAATCCTTAATCACTAACGCATTATTCACTTCTTTGATTAATGCTTCCTTATCAGTAAATGTCTTATAAGTTAAAGTGATTGTTTTATTTTCTTTATATACGCCTGTTAATGATTCACTTGCCTTTTCGAACTTATAACCATAAAGTTCCTTAGGTTCAATAGTGTATTCATTGTCCTTTAAGCCATATAAAGTTTCTGTAGGTTCAATTGTCTGTCCAAATTCATTCTTATATTCAATTGTAAGTGCAACAGACTGTCCTTCATAAAGAACCTGACCTGGTTCTGGTAAGACGCTCTTATAACCAGGAACGCGTCCAATCTTATCAAATGCCTTCTTTACATCAGCATATTCAGGCATTGAATCTGATGTGTTCCACATCTTATAAGCAGTGGCACGTGTTCTATAGAAGATGTTATTTGCCACTGAATCCTGTGTCATATAACCAGGAACGTCACACCAAATTGCATAAGAACCACCTTTTACAAAGTTTGCGTATGGTTTCTTATAAGTCTGTGGAATACCACCCTGTAATGTAGAGAACTTACCTGGATTCCATTCTCTATAAATTCTATCTCCTTCAGGACATGCATTCTGTAACCACCAAGAAGATAATACATAATACATGTAAATATCAGAGAAGTTGATAACTTTATTACCATTCTGTACAAACTTTTCGATACTTGCACAGTTCTGTGGAGCAGCCCAATAACAGATTTCAATATCTGGATCTAATTTATATCCAGTATAGTTTCCATACATCACACCATCGTTCCAAGTTCTAGGAGTCATACCCTTTGACTTAGCGATTGCAGATACTTCATTGAAGTATTCCATGATCTGTACATACTGTTCATTAGAGAAGTTAGAGAATTTTTCTAAGAATTCATCTCCACCAATGTTAAATCTCTTACATCCAGCTTCTGAGAAGAAATCGATAAATTCAGTCATTAAATCGATTAAGAAACCGCGTGCTTCGTCATTTGTAAAGATATTGAAGCACTGTGCTCTTCTACCATCAGATGGGAATAAGCTTGCACAGCTATAATCAGATGGTAAATATCTTAGAACTGCACCAAGGTGACCTGGAGAGTCTAAAGATGGGATAACTTCGATATGATATTCATTTGCAACCTGAATAATTTCTAACATATCCTGTTTAGTGAGATACTGGTTGTTTACATACTGGAAGCCATCAATTGCTTCAAGAGTATCACTCTGTAATCTGAAACCTTCGTTTTCAGAAAAATGAAGCTGAATTGAATTGTATTTCTGCCAAGATAAATCCTTGATTAATGAAATGATCCAATCCTTTGTGAAGAACTTTCTTGCACAGTCCAAATGGAATGAACGGTCTTCAACATCAGAATAGTCAACAATATTTCCCTTAGTTAAAACATTGTCACCTTCAATTAACATCTGAATCACAGATGTTAAACCATAATAGATTCCTGTTTCATCTTCTGCAGAAATAGTAATATTATTTTTAATATCTACTGCATAAGCATCATTTTTACCAGTTAAATCTGGATTAGTTCCCATTTTTACAATGATGTCATTGTCTGCAGCATTTTCTAATGTACCAAAAACAATCTGTGGTGCTTCTGATAAAACACCTCTATCTAGCAACTGCGAACTTGCACGTTTCAAATCACGTAACAACACTTCATTATTAAGTGTCTTTTCATTTGAAGCCACAAGTAAACGGCTTTTCTTCGGCAATGTAAATGTGTCTGAATCCTTTGTATAGCTCTGTACATTTGGATAAATCACATTAGGTGCCGCAAAAGCTGGTGCAGCTGCAGAAGCAACTCCCGATAGCGCAATAATTGCAGCTAAGCCTACTTCAACAATTTTTTTCCCTTTCATTATTTCACCTCTTTCTTTGTTGATAAGACTAAAGATTTCACCTCCACTCTTAAATTTGATAGATTGAAACAAAAAAAAGACCGCATTCACTGTACCCTAAAAAGGGCGTGTGAATGACGGTCTTGCCTACTTAAAGTAACAATCCTTCGACATCAGTATACATGACTCGATACAAACAAGTCAACAGAAATCGCTTACAAATCGTAACAAAATTACATTCGTGATTTTTTTCATTATATAATTTATGTAAAGTGAATTTGTATTGATATATAGTCGTTTTTTTAACAAATGTTTTTAAAACATATCGTCACTATTCTTTTCTATTACCTTTCTAAACACCTCATTGAGCGGTTCCCATGACTCTTCACCATCCATAAGAGAAGATACATCACTTTCTTCTAAACTAGTGAGTATAAACTCATCTAGAGAAGAAATATGATTCACATACTGCTTTTCATTACTATTCTTCTTGATCATTAATAGTTTATTTATATCTTCTCTTAATTTATTAGGAAGTTCATATTCTATTAGCTTCTCTATTTCTATAGGGGGCTGCTTTTTGTTATGTACAATATATTGACTAGATAATATGCAGCGAAGAATATAAAGATACTTCTTCACAGGTACTTTCTCTATATTCATATACTTCAAATGTGTTTTTGCCATTCTTTTGTAATGACAATAGAGTTTCTTCTGTGAAAAATAGAGAGGAATCACTTCCCTAATATAAGAGGCTTCCTTTGTTTCCTTATACACAATGGGTGATGCAAACCATTCAAGTAATGATGGATTAGACTTATATAGAAGCTTTAAAGCCTTCTTGATATCCCATCCACTTATATCAAATACTTCATCTATTGGCAGTTCTATTACATCTGATTTTTCATCCAGGCAAAGATAATCTTCTTTTTCTCTTACATAGATAAAACGTACATCATAATCACTATCAATAGACTCAAAACCCCAGGCACGACTTCCTGATTCTATCGCATAAATAATCTTTACACGTTCTTTCTTTTCAATCTCATTAAGCTTGTTTATTATTTCTTGTCTCATCTCCATGCTCCTTATAGTTATATACAGGCTTTAACACCTCTATGACATCTACTGTTTCTTTAATATCATCTAGTATATCTTCTACTGATTTATATGCCTGTGGTGCTTCATCCAATGTATCTAGAGAAATAGAAGTTGTATAGATTCCTTCCATAGACTTCCTATACTCCTTGATATCCAACATTTCTTTTGCTTGCTTACGTGATAATATTCTTCCCGCACCATGTGGTGCTGAATAGTTCCACTCCCTATTTCCTTTACCTATACCTAGAATAGATCCATCTTTCATATTCATAGGAATAAGAACCTTCTCACCTTTTACTGCTCGTATAGCCCCTTTTCTTAATATCATCTCATTGATATCTATGTAGTTATGAATGGTATGAAAAGAGTCTATTTCTGCAAGAGATGCCTTTTCCATTATCAAACCAGCTATTAGTTCTCTATTTCTCATCGCATACTTCTGACATATCTCTATATCATAAAGATAATCATTGAGTGCATCACCATACAACCAACATAAGTCTTCTGGAATATCTAAAGTTCCATAATCTTCCTTAAGTTCCTCTAATGCGTGATTGATTTCCTTGCTTTTCCCAAGTTCTTTATATTCTTTAATGATTTCCTGGCGTCTTAATATATATTCATCCCATCCTCTATGTAGATTAATGGCACGTCTTTGATATATTTCTTCAACCTGCTTTCCTAAATTACGACTGCCTGAATGAATAACCAAATAATAATCACCTGATTTAGACTGTTCAATCTCCGCAAAATGATTCCCTCCACCTAGTGTTCCTAAAGACTTTTCTAGATAAGATAACTTCTTAAGAGATGAATAACACTTTAACTCTTTTAAATCAAATGATTCTATAGGAGAATCCCATACATTCATTCCTGATGGAATCCATGAACATACTTCATCAACCTTCTTAAAATCAATTTCTTTATTTAATAATTTCACTGTATACATCCCACAGCCTATATCTACACCTACAATATTAGGACATACCTTATCCTTAATAGTCATTGTCGTACCAATTGTACAACCTTTTCCCGCATGTACATCTGGCATGATACGAATCTGACTTCCTAACGTAAGATCATAATCACACATTCTTTTAATCTGTTCTAAAGCTTTTTCATCTATCTGTGATGCAAAACATATCGCATTATTTTTCTTTCCTCTTATTTCTATCATTGCTCTCACCTCAACAACATCATAGAGAATAAGACGCTGATTATCATGGACAAAAAGTTGCGAACTATAGTAAAATCATACACAAGGAGGGAAATCCCATGTTTGATCTAATGTTTACAATAGTTCCTGTATTAGTAATAGGAATGTTCATCTATGTTATAGTCAGTGGTATTGGTTCCTGGCATAAGAATAATAATTCACCACGCTTAAGTGTTCCAGTAAAGATAGTCACTAAACGTGCAGATACTATGTATACACACCACGAGGATATGATGTCATCATCACATACAACCTACTACGTGACTTTTGAAGTAGAAAGTGGCGATAGAATAGAACTTGTAGTACCAAGTAGTGAATATGGATTCATGGTAGAAGGAGACCAAGGAAAACTTACTTTCCAGGGAACAAGATATATATCATTTGATAGAAATTACTAAAAGGGCGAATCATCGCCCTTTTTAAATGGAATATGCTTTTTGTTTTTTTAATCTTTGTCTTATAAGTTGTTTGAATGCTAGTGGTTCTATTACCTTGATCATAGGTCCAAATGACAACAATCGAATTACCATCTCTGTTTCATCTGATTCATCATAGTAAAGCTTAACTGTATAAGTCTTTTCTTTCTTTTCTGTCTCTTTTTTAAAATGTGCAAAGTGAAGAAGAACTCTATCCAGTGTATTTCTTTCATCCTTTACTTCTATCAAGACATATTTTTCTACTCTTTGTTTATTTGTAGTAGAAACATTATTGTTAGTCAAATGACATTCTTCTATTCTTGAAACATTGATTACTGTTCCATCATATGCAACTAAACGGAACTTATCATCCTTCTCTGAATATTCTAATAGCTGCGGTAAAACAAAACTTGTTTTCTGCTTCGTTTTCCATACAACAACTAGACCAGACTTCTCTTTAATGGCCTGCATGATGATATGAAAATTCTTCTGATACTGTAAGTCTGTATAAGAATCACCATCACTATATTGATCGTAAATATAAATATCATCAGGTGTAAAGAGTGGTTCTACATCATCTAGAAAAGACCAGGAATAAGAAAAAAGCTGCATACGGGGATCTAACGAAATAGCCTTTAACCATCTCTTTTGAAGGAGTGTCAAAGGAGGCCATCTTTCTAACGCTTCTTCCAACATCATGAAACTTTCTTTAAATGCATTCTCATTTATTATTTCATTCACATGAGTAAAAGAAGACTGTATGAGACAAGTCACTGTCTTATAGTAAAGACTGTATATTTCATGAAATATCATCTTCATCCCCCTCATAATAACGATACATTTCTTCTAAATCCTTCTTAAATTGATTTTCTATTTCTTTATTAGATATAGAAATAGATTGAATACGACATATGAATGTACGAATCCAGGGAATCATTTCCTTTACATCATATACTTCTGCATAGAAACGACTTGTATTCTCATTTAGTCTTTCTACATATCCACATCTCTTTTCACGCAATAATCGTCTATATATATGTTCTTCCCATGGTTCATGATGTAGAGTAAATTCTACTGTTTCTAAAGAACCATTAGATAAACTTACACCCCATAGATGTTTCTTCATTTCTTCTAACTCTTTTCTATATATCTCAAAGTCTTCTGCTTCTTCTAGAGACTTGATAGAAATAATATGATCTAGACGAAATGAATGCATCTTTTTATTTTGACACATATAAGCCATCAAATATTGTCTGCCATCCTGCACACTTATAAATATACTAAGAGGGAGCACCTTTATTCTATTATTTGATGTTCTTATCGATACATACTTATACTGATGTATCGCATTGAGTAAATCATAAAGCACTTCACTGTCTAATACATGAGTGAGGTAATGATGTTTAAAACCAAAAAGAGATTCTTCTTTCTCCTGCTTATCTAGTATATAAGAACCAATCACACCACAAGGAGATACTTCACTAAAGAAATCAAGAATATCATGAGGAATGATATAATCTTCACTTAATTGATAATAGATCTTCTTTCCTTTTTTATTTGTGATAATAATTCCTTCTCTAACATATTCTTTTAGTTTCTTTCTAAGTGTTGATTCATCATAGAGATAAGTATGATTTGTCTTCTCATCTATTTGATCCATGAGTTCACTCATGGATAAAGGTGTATCAAGTAAGTCTAATATAAGAAAGTGAAGAATGATATCATGATCCGTAAAGCTTTTTGTTTTCCATACTCTATATAAGGGATTATGCTGAGTGATACGTGTATCAATAGATAAGTAAGGAACCTTACCACCTGGTGTTATATGATAATCAATATAATCACTCATATAGCTTTCTATACGTCTTTTTTCATCATCATAAGAACGTGCACTTTTAATTGTATAGTCCTGACGACTCTTGAATCCATTGATATAGAATTCTCTGATATACTCGCGTATTTTATTGAAGTTCTTAACTGATTCCTGATACATGATCTCAACTCCTTTAGATAAAGTATAACACAAAAAGGAAAGCTTTCACTTTCCCTAAATCAAATGACACTTCTTCAAATTATCTTTTATCTCTTCTTCTACTTGACTATGATGTCCACCTAACTTAATAGAAGGTTTTGTCTTACCATGGAAATCACTACCACATGTATAAAGAATATTCAGTTCTTTCGCCTTATTATAGAAGTACTGATTCACTTCTTCCGGATGATAACTAGAGAAACATTCAACCCCCTGTAATCCTAGTTTAACCATTTCATCTAGTAATTCAAACTGTCCTTTAAGATTATTACCAGGATGGGCTAGGACTGCGATTCCACCATGTTCATTAATTAGTTTAATTGTGTCTTCTAATGAAGGAAACTTAATTTCAGTATAACAAGGTTTACCTTGTGCATAATAATCCCAATAGAAGTTCACAACAGGATTATCACTTCTAGCTCCACCTTCTCTATAAGGCTTTAATAATTCATGATCAAGATAACGTGGATCATTTAATAAAGCTTCACCAAACATTTCACCTGTATAGACACTATTATAAGATAAATCATCTAACTGTACTTTCTCTAATTCAAAACCTAAATCATTAGTCAATTCTAGTTTCTTTAAGCTGCATGCCTGTTCCTGTTTCTCAATACTTTCACCTAACTTATTAAATTCTTCTGAATCATCAACACCATATCCCACAACGTCAAAAACCCACGACCTAAAGGTCATGGGCTTGTAACTGCCCAGTCGTACTAACGGTTTACACCTCCGACCTTTAACCCCAATAGATATTGCTATCTAAAGTGGCGTTACATCATAGGGTGGTTGACAGCACCCTTTGTAGCAGAGTTTACTCTGTTACAACTGTATTAGGTACTTGGCTATCTGCAAGATAGTTTATTCCCATACGATACAGATTCATAGCTCCAATGCGGTCATCATTAGATTTATAACCACATTTTTTGCAGGTAAACAGATGTATCTTCTTATTGCGGTTAGACTTTTCAACATGTCCACAGCAAGGGCAGCACTGACTTGTATAGCGAGGGTCTACCTTAATAACAGAAGACTGATTCTGTTTTGCTTTGTAGATTAGTTTCTGCTCAAGGTCACAGAAAGACCATGATACAGAAACATAACGATCTTTTGTTTTAACACGTTCTGTAGCATTACGAATACCTGACAAATCTTCCAATACAAAGAG
>ERZ1026882.1442-NODE-1442-length-9985-cov-5.119537_pt1 | contig 9985 bp, 7 predicted proteins | sample MGYA00380171_ERZ1026882 | MGnify/ENA primary metagenome ERZ1026882 (study PRJEB33269, sample SAMEA4719807) | human gut metagenome | biome: human-associated habitat; feature: organic feature; material: feces | place: Cameroon | collected 2013-10 ...
TTCCTATAGTGTTGCTTTGAACATACTTAGAACGTAATATATCATCAAGTGAATATTCTTCAGATGATACATGACAAATATCCTTTTTCTTTGAATTAAATGCTGCTCCTATTACAACTCCGCCACTTTTAATGATTTTTTCAGCTAATAAAGGAAAAACTCCACCAGAGGAAGCTTTTGCTCTAATGTTGTTTTCCTTAGCAAACATGCGAAATACTTCTATTGGCTGACATTCAAGTTTCTCTTTATTAATATTGCATACACTCTCACATTTTCCACAATTAATGCATTTCTCAATTTGAATCTGAGGTACTCGAAAACCATCATTAGTAAAGCCTTCTTGAATTGCATTTGTAGGACAAATATCCATACATGCCATACAACCCGTACATAAAGTATTTTCACTCAAATTTATACTTTTCGTAAGCTCTTTCATTTATTCAAAGCCTTTCTCAAAAAATCCAAGGATTTATTTCTAGCTATACCGATTACACTATGTGCATCCTCATAATCAACACTCAAACATTTCATTGCATCTTCTAAACTCGATTCAGAATTCAGAATAACTCCTTCCAATTTAAGCATACTCAGTAAGCTATAAATTCTAGAATTCATACTATTACCATTATCATAATTCTCTCTAAGAAATACACATACCGGTGTTTTCATTAAGATAGAAAAAACAGTAGCATGAAAAGAGTCAGTGCAAACCAAAGAAGCATTATCAATCAAACCTATGAACTCCTGCGGTCCAGCATCGAAAATAGTGTTGTAATCATCTTGTAATGCCACATTAGATAACGGTAGAGAAATTACAGGCAAACCTGTTTTAGCAGCTATACCATCAATCATACTCTTCGTTTTATCAGAATCAGCAAAGCGATAAACCAAAATATACTTTTCTGGAAGATTGGCTGGTTTTTTAGCTATTTCTCTCCATTCTTCCGGGGTTTTTAATAAAGTCGGATCTAAAACATGTTCTGCTTTTAAGCCTGTATATTTTTTTATAATATCCACACCAGATTTTTCTCTAACAGAAATCGCTTTAAAATCCTTAAGTAACTTACCTAAACTCTTTACAGCTGTAGGTGGTATATCATCACTCCCAAAACTAGGTGCATATGCAATCTTCACAGAATCTTTTGGTGCAAATGCAAGAAAATATCCAAAATCGTTATATCCACCTTTAAAATACGGATTCCAAATCTGATCGCTACCACAAATATAGTAGTCACATTTTGGATAGCTTTTTCGTAAGTCTTGCCAGGAAACACGCTTTGTATTCCAAAAAGACATATGTTTTCTAGAAAAATCAAGAAACAAAGCTTCTCTGCTTTTCACTTTTTTTATTACTTCAGGATTTAATGGTTTAGCTTTTTTATCAAGAAGTTTATGCCAAATACGCCCTAAGGCTCTCTTAGCCTGAAACAATCTGTATTCAAACTGACTATTTCGAGCTTCTCCACCTTTATACCTAACAACCATCGGCTTCAAGCCCAAGTTGTCTAAGGTTGAATACAATGCATAACCTTGTAGAGCTGCACCATAATTATTAATGAATGACTCCTCACTTGTTAGTAACGCAACAGTTTGCATGACTGAATTCTCACTCCCCTAAATTATTTCATTATATGATGCTGCACTTACGATTTTTCCAAAATATCAGCAATCCGCTCACAGGCATGTCCATCGCCATACGGATTGCTTGCCTTGCTCATTGTTTCATACTCTTCCTTATCCGAAAGCAGACGGCTGAATTCGTTATAAATAGTTTCTTCCTCTGTGCCAACCAACTTCAGGGTACCTGCCGCAATGCCTTCCGGACGCTCTGTAGTATCGCGCATAACCAGAACCGGTTTACCGAGAGAAGGTGCTTCCTCCTGAATTCCACCAGAGTCAGTGAGAATCAGGTAGCTACGGCTCAGAAAGTTGTGGAAGTCCAAAACATCCAGCGGCTCAATGATATGAATACGATCATCGTCACCCAGATACTCGTTTGCGATTTCACGCACGACAGGATTCATGTGAATCGGATAAATGGCCTTCACGTCGGGATGCTCATCCATTACACGCCTGATTGCCTTAAACATGTGACACATGGGCTCACCGAGATTCTCACGGCGATGGGCAGTAATCATAATCAGGCGGTTGTCCTTTGCCCATTCCAGTTCAGGGTGCGTATAGTTTGCCCGCACGGTGGTCTTCAAAGCATCAATAGCCGTGTTGCCAGTAACATAGATGCTGGCTGGCTCTTTGCCCTCTTTCAGCAGATTCTGCTTAGAAAGCTTTGTAGGAGCAAAGTTGAATTTACTGATAATTGAAACCGCCTGACGATTGAATTCCTCTGGATACGGGCTATAAATATTGTAGGTGCGCAGACCAGCTTCTACATGCCCTACAGGAATCTGCATATAGAAGCAAGCCAATGCAGTCACGAAGGTCGTGGATGTATCGCCGTGTACCAATACTACATCAGGTTTTTCCTTTTCCAGAACAGCCTTGATGCTATTCAGAATATTGGTAGTTACGTCGAATAGCGTCTGCTTATCCTTCATGATGGACAAATCATAGTTCGGGGTAACATCAAATGCCTCTAGAACCATATCCAGCATTTGACGATGCTGTCCAGTTACGCAAACAACCGTTTGAAGATCTTTGCGTTTCTTTAGTTCATTAACAAGAGGACACATTTTAATTGCTTCCGGTCTGGTACCAAAAACAAGCATTAATTTTTTCATACTCAATTCCTCAACCCTATATGCGCTAATTTGCTAACTTTCTTATTTGCGAATTCAATACGTTAGCACAATACTCAGCAGAGCACTCATAAAAATTATGTGCTATTTCTTCAGCAGCCACACGTTTTCCAACTGAATTTGCAATAAAGTTTTCTACTTGTTTACGAGCCTCCAATACGTCATCCTCAAATACATTTAAGGATAGTGGATACTTGTCTAAATATTGGATAGTCGGGCAGTTTCGACTTGTACACAAGTTAATTATTGGTTTTCCAGTCGCAATGTATGTAAACAACTTGCTCGGCACTTGATTTAGAACCTTATTACCGATATTCACTAAAAAATCTGCTGTTTCAATATAATCTTGTGTTTCATCTACAGGAAGATACCCGCAAAAAGTTATATTGCTTCCTATATCTTGTTCTGAGACATACGCACCCGCTTCTTTTCGAGTTACCCCAACCATTACGAGCTTCGTATTATTTTTCAATCCACTAAAAAGCTTTATGGCAAATCTAGGATTTCTAACACCTTGATATACCATTCCACAGAACACGCATGAAATCTCTTTTCTTTCTTTTTTTATGGCTTCTTGTCTACCTTTCAACTGCAATCTTGACAACTCTAAATTTGGAAACTCCATAGCTACAGTTTTGTCCATATCCGTATGTGACAGCATCAGTGCAAGTTCTTTTTTTATAATAGGTGTAGTAATAACAAAATCAGACTGATTGTACATATTTCTTTCATAAGCTTGTCTCATCTCTAGACTTTTCGTACTATACGCCTTATTTGTTGAGCACGGATCAACCTGATACGAAATAACTCGAGATTTATTATCCTTTTTCCACTCTAGCGCAGCTGTTACCGTTTCATAAAATCCAGCAACAGGCACAATCACATCATTGGAATCACATCCAATTTCTCGCAAGATTTTCTTAATTTGTCGAATGACATCTTGGTCCAGTTCAAACTCGTGTTTTATTCCCATCTTTTTCAGGAATTTTATTACAATACCTTTAGATGCAGACACCGGATGAACCCAGATATTTTCAATTAGATCCTTAAGCGAAATTCCGTCCCACCAATACAGCCTATGAATTGTTACATTCTTCTCAAATTTTTGTGAGTTGTCTCGTTGTTTCAAATCATATGAGCATATAATATGGATATCATCTAACTCCTTGTCTAGACCAGACCGAAGCATCTTAAGTAGTAAGCTACAGCATGCTCCACTATACGGGAATGGATCCTTACAGATAAAAACTATCTTCATCACCGTCCCCCCCTATATTTTTTCACCTCTGCTGGATTTCCTGTCACTACAGCATATTCAGGAACATTATTTCTAACAACACTCCCTGCGCCAATGATTGCATGACTTCCGATATGGACACCCGGCAGAATTATCGTATGCCCACCGATCCAGACATCATCACCGATAATAACTGCTTGTTCTTCACGAACCCCCTGATTGCACATAGCAACATCTGTATTCTTATACTCATGGTTAATCGTGTAAATTGTGCAATACGGCCCCATCATAACATTTTCTCCGATGGTACACGATCCTTGTATATTTGCACAGACACCTAGCCCTGAATTATCTCCTATCCTCAGCTTACTCGAGAAAACAGCACCTTTTTCAATATTAACATTCTTTCCAACACTCTCACAAAATCCCTTTGCGGAGATATATCGGAGTTGTTTTTGAAAGATCCTCACCGGAGAATATGAAGCAGGAAGATTCCTTGCCACGATAGTATAGAATAATCTCCATAGCATTTTCATTTTAGCAATACCTCATTCGAATTATTATTGAACACCGACAAAAAGCTCTTTGTTTCTCTATAATACAGTTCCATCATTGCAGCACAATAAATTGAATTCCAAAGAAATCTCTTATTAATTGCATCGATACCAATCGCAGCAAAAACTCCAACCCATAGAATCAGCAATGTCAAGGCATCTTTTCTCTTTAAAGAATACACGGATAAATATATGATTGGAGTAACCCAAAATAGCGTTCCAATAATTCCCACATCACATAGGTTATCTAATATAGTATTGTGTATACCTCCATGCAATGCTAGCGGTAGTTGATATCCACCCCAACCCCAGCCAAATATTGGCCTTTCCGCCCATAATTCTAACGCAGCCTTCCATCTATCCTGTCTACCAGATGCCGCCTCATATTGTCCCAGATTAAACAACCTGTCCAAACTTGCTTGCGGCAGGTACTGAGAAACTACAGTCATCCCAATATAACCAACTACAATAAAAATAAACAGTTTGACAATTATATCTGTTATTTTTACCTTCTCACCACTTTTGGGGAAGAAAAAAACCACGGCAATGATACACCCCACAGTCATAAAACCTGCTCTTGAGGCGGTTAAAAGAATCGCATATAAACACGTTACAGATACAACCGCATTAAGCAGCAATCGTCTTCGTTCTATAACAAGTGAGTACATTGCAATTGCAAAACCAACACTTAAGAAGGCTGCACAGTTATTAGGGTCATTCTGTCGCCCAAACAGCGTTAATACCTGTCTTGCAACAAAATCTTCGCTTATATAAGAAGCACGGAAGACAATAGAAAGTGCGGCAAACACAAAACTGCACCAGTAATTAGATTTTATAAAGTAAGCTATCTGCGATTTATTTGGTTTTCCCCCTAGTAATGCAATCAAAAGAATAACAATTCCAACCTGCGACATAAAGTGTGAACTCACATCGGTATTTGTCATATTTGACCAATATATCGAGAAAAACTTAAATATGAACCAAAGACAGTAATATTTGACATATATGTTAAGTGTCGCCTTCCAATGATTTCTATATAAAAGCACTAGTGCAAAAATCAAAATATAATACTTTGTTACAGAGCCTGTAAATGCCTGGATATAGTATTCAAAATATGACAAAAATACGTATCCAATCGTTAGAAAATTTATAGCTCGTTGGCTTATGAATGTGTTATCAGATCTGTACAGCATAATTAATCTAATTCCTTTATCAATTCAATCCACCTGTCTATGACTGGCTGTTCCCTAAATCGTTCAACTGATTTAATTGCCTCTTTAGAGAATGCCATTCTTAACGCAGGATCCTGGATAAGCAGCGATATCTTCTCGCTCATGCCTACTACGTCTCCTTTGTTAATCAAATAACCATTCACCCGATTAGCAATAATTTCATTCGGTCCCGTATGGATATCAAAGCTTACAAGCGGGAGTCCTCTTGATGCTGCCTCTATCAAAACCATTGGAAATCCCTCATATCGAGAGGTCATTACCATAATTGCATAATTATCATAAAGGCTATATATATTAGAAGAATTTCCCTTTAGTGTTACTCTATCGGTTAGGCCAAGGTCCACAATTCTGTCTTCTAAGATTTTTCTGTCCTCCCCTTCACCGTAAATATCCCAGCTCCATTCCGCATTATGCTGTAATACGTTTTGGGCGACATCTAAAAGGCACATATAATTCTTTGGATAGCTTAATCTTCCAACGCTTACAATCTTTCGGCTATTCGTATTGTATTTCACGGGTTTTTTAAACAATAATTCATCTGCCGGATTATAAATCAGTCTATTATTATCTGCTCGTAATTTCTCGCAATAGTACTTTACAGAGTCCTTTGCAATCAGGACATTCACATCCGAATGTTTAGCACCGATTGCCCTACAGTACTTCTGAAAATTATGGTCATTCCCGTATTCCGGATTAGTATGCTCCCAACATACTGATTTAATTCTTGACAATTTGGCAACAGTTACAACTAGCGGATAATATAAAGCACCACATGCAATGATGACATCAACTGAATTATCACGAACAATCTCATATAACCTGCAAATACCACCAGACAATAGTGCTTTCTTCATAGAAATACGACTATCAAATAAGTTGAAGGTCTTTATATTCTCATTCAGCACATAGACGTCTCTACCTGATTCCTTACAGAACGAAACAATCAAGACCTCAATGTCTGTTTCTCTTGATAATCCATTTGCAATAATTGATACAACTCTACCAATACCACCGTGTTGTTCCAGTCCTGCATGAACAAAACAAATTCTTTTCATATATTGCTCCTCAAATATGCTTTAGTTTTTCCTTAATTGTATATACGGTTTCTCTGTGTTCTTCAGTAATATCCTGCATCTGATTTTCTGCAAACTTGTCAATTTCTTCCCAATCAACCTCCGAATACCACTTATACAGGTTATCTAACGACTCTACTTTTGCTAAGTCTATACTATATCCTAACGGTCCGGCCATTTCACACATATACGTATCCGGGCTCACAAGTATTGGCTTCCTAAAAATCAATGAATCATACAGTTTGTTCGACAACGCACAATCAAGTAATTCACAGCCGTTTCCGTATGCATTATACAATATTGACGACTCTGCGATAATCTCACCTTTTTCATCTTGCGAAAAAGGTCCGCAAAACACGACATTGGGATACTCTACTTCAACTTTTCTTTCTACCAACTGCTGCCTAATAGTATTAGGACCATAGAATTTCAGTATAAACCTCTTGTCGTTTTTTACTAATCTAATCAGGTTCTCACAGCTATCTAGATAGTTACCCGCTCCAATATACGAAATGCAGATAGGTTCTTTATTTCGGTTAACTAAGCCCGCATCAACTTTCTTCGAATTGTATGACGATATATTATGACATACACAATATGTAATGTCAGTAGGTAAAAAACGTAAAAATCGTCTTGAAGAAACAACATTTAGCAACGCATTTCTCAATGCTTTTTTTTCGAGGCAATAGTATGCTTTTACATTTTCATGAGTATAGTCTCTAATATCCACAATGTATCGTTTTTTGTAATAATACTTTAAATATAGCATCAAGAACACCGCATTTGCTGTGGTCAAAACTATAAGCGCATCATATTTTTCACGGTTAACCACTCGTGCAACATCTATTGCATATCTAGTATACGCTGCTACAGTCCCGTAATGGTCGTGCCATGTTATAACATGAGTTTGAAGTTGCGTTTTTATATCCTCTATGCCAGATCTATGTGGGTAAATAATCTCATAATCATATTTGAGACAATCAAGTATTTTCGTATAAAAAAAGATATATGGCGAAAAGCGGATATCATTTGCCGCAATAATTCCAATTTTCATTATTTTGCCCTTTCAATCAATTATATATCTACACATATGAATCCCAAACTTTAATCACTTCTTATCTAACTGGATAACCCAAGTAGAAACCGCAGTTATAAAGCTTCTAGCAAAACACAATACTGATTTACGTTCTTTTCCTTTTTAAAGGCATCGTCAAATCCATATGACTCGGCTCCTCTGTCATCTATCTTTCTTATTGTAATCAAGTCCTTCAATCTGATTGCACTACCTGTACCAGCGTTAAAAATTCCATTATCATAACAGCGCTTTGCAAACTTCGACTCATCATCAACACAAGTAATAATTGGTTTCCCGGCAATCAGGCAGTCAGCCGTTTTACTCGGAAGTGCTGCATAGATGAGTCCTTTTTGAAGAGGAATCACATTGACATCTGCAGCAGCATAAAGATCCGCTACTTCTTCAGGCGGTTGCATCCCCACAAATGTCACATTGTTCAATTCTTTTTCTTTTGCAAATGTCTCAAGTTGCTTCTCGTTTACACCGCTCCCAACGATATAAAAGCTGACATTTTCATCATCTTTCATCAAAGCAGCGGTCTCTAAAATGAGCTCCACGTTTTGCATCTTGCCCAGATTGCCCGCATACACCACACGGAACTCCCCATGCTTCTTCGGATACTTTTTCAAGAATACATTATCCTGCTCACTGTGGGCTTTCAGTTCCTCATGTCCCCAATTGTAGATCACCTGCACCTTATTCTCCGAGATGCCATACCGAGTAACGATAGTAGATTTCATGTCATCAGAAATCGTACTGAGCACTGTTGCATTTTTGTAAGCATATTTTTGCAGCGCATGAGCCACCTTATAAACCATGCTGCTTTCTGAAAGAATTCCAGCAAAGTAGGCATTTTCTGGGAAGATATCCTGTTCATTGTAAAGTAGAGGACACTTCAAAATGTGCTTCGCATAAAACACTGTGAAGAATGCTGTGTTGCACGACTGGAGGAAAACCTTGTCCGGTTTATTCTTTTTCATCCATTTGCAAGCCCGTCTGTAATAAGACAAATCAGCCAGATAGCGAGCCTTCAAGTCAGACTTTGCCTTTTTCTCAAACTTGATATTATGTACTTGGAGCTGTTTTCCAAAATACTTATCAAACTGCTTCGGATATTGAGGTATATCCAAATACTGCTTCTGAATCAAGTTTACCTCATGGCCTCGTTCCAAAAGGCCAAGTATAATATCTCGCATGATGTGATAGTCCGAGTATTGTGTATCAAAACTACCAATCGATACTACAGCAATCTTCATAAAGTATTCTTCCTCTCCGCATATCAAAGATTATAGCCCAGACTAGTCTCTAAGAGGCTGAGCCGTTTTTTCTTATAAAGCTCTACTAATCGTCATCAACAATGTGAGCCAAACTACCGCTATGTCTTGTACCGCTGCAATGGAAGTTACTCTCACAGTGCAATCAGACATAAACCCATGGACTAGCGTCGCGTCCATAAAAGTGCTTTTTCTGGGTGTAAAAGCCTCAATTCAACCTCATTTTGCACCACTAGAAGCAGTATTTCAGCTTCACACAGGCCAATTTGCCGGTTTTCCAGCTTGACGCTACTGTAAGAGCCGCATTTATGCCCAATTCCACTCTAGATTTTCTTCCAATTTTTAGCAGCTCGAAATGTACAAAAACATCTATATTTAGTGGTTCCCCCCACCCATCGCCGTCTTCTGTCCCTCAGCAACACCTTCCGTGCTTTCCGGCACAAACAGAATCTTAATCGTAGCAAAAATTATACGCAAATCCTCCCAAAAGCTGGGATGAGCAATATACAGCAAATCCATTTGCAGCTTGTCATACGGAGTAGTGTTGTACTTGCCATATACCTGCGCATAGCCTGTAAGACCAGCCTTCGCCTGCAAGCGCAGGGAAAACTCCGGCATCTCCTTCACATATTGGCTGGCAATTTCCGGACGCTCTGGACGCGGGCCAACAACGCTCATGCTGCCGCCTATGATATTCAAAAGCTGTGGCAGCTCGTCGATACGTACCTTGCGGATAAAATGACCTACCTTGGTAATGCGGTCGTCCTTATCACCGGTCGAAAGC
>ERZ1026882.1444-NODE-1444-length-9983-cov-6.988618_pt1 | contig 9983 bp, 8 predicted proteins | sample MGYA00380171_ERZ1026882 | MGnify/ENA primary metagenome ERZ1026882 (study PRJEB33269, sample SAMEA4719807) | human gut metagenome | biome: human-associated habitat; feature: organic feature; material: feces | place: Cameroon | collected 2013-10 ...
GGACATTTATGTTAGGTAATGTTATCGTAGGACAGTCTGGTGGACCAACTTCCGTAATCAATTCAAGTCTTGCAGGTGTATTCAAGACAGCAAAAGATAGAGGAGCTAACAAAGTATATGGTATGCTTCACGGCATCAAGGGTCTGCTTGACAAGCAGTATGTAGATCTCTCAGAGAAGATTAAGACTGATATCGATATCGACCTTTTAAAGAGAACACCTTCTTCTTATTTAGGTTCATGTCGTTATAAGCTCCCAGAAATATCTGATGACAGAGATACTTACGAGAAGATTTTTGAAATACTTAAAGAACTCAACATTTCATACTTCTTCTACATAGGTGGTAACGATTCAATGGACACTATCAAGAAGCTTTCTGACTACGCTCTTCTTGTAGGCAGTGATATCAAGTTTATGGGTGTTCCTAAGACAATCGATAATGACCTTGCAGTTACTGACCACACTCCTGGATTTGGTAGTGCTGCTAAATTCATAGCCGCTACTATGAAAGAGATTATCCGCGATGGTCTTGTATATGACTATCCAACAGTAACTATCGTTGAGATTATGGGACGTAATGCCGGTTGGCTTACAGCCGCTTCTGCTCTTGCAAGAGGCGAGGATTGTGAAGGCGTAGACCTCATTTATCTTCCAGAAAAGGTATTTGATATTGACCACTTCCTTGAAAGAGTTAAAGAAATCGCTTCTAAGGGACGTTCAATGGTAATCGCCGTTTCTGAAGGTATTAAAGTTATGGACGGAAGATATGTATTTGAACTTTCTGACCACGTTGAATTCGTTGATGCTTTCGGTCACAAGCAGTTAGCTGGTTCTGCTAAGTTCCTTGCTAACAAAGTCGGTTCTGAACTTGGTATCAAGACAAGAGCTATTGAATTATCAACATTACAGCGTTGTGCAGCTCATATGACATCTCGTACAGATATCACAGAAGCATTCAACGTTGGTGGTGCTGCTGTTAAGGCTGCATTTGAAGGCGAGACTGGTAAAGTTGTTGTACTTAAGAGAGTTTCTGATGATCCATATATGTGCATTACAGAAACACACGATGTACACCAGATTGCCAACATCGAGAAGAAAGTTCCACTTGAGTGGATTACTGAAGATGATTTTGTCACAGAAGACCTTATTCACTATATCAGACCATTAATTCAGGCTGAACTTTCACCAATTATGGTTGATGGTCTTCCTAGACATCTTAATGTTAATATGGACTAGTAGTCCAAACAGACTGGCTTCCCTCTTTTATATGCCGGTCTTCTGCTAATCTTTATTATATGTATCACATATTAGAAGCCTGGTGCGTAAGCATCAGGTTTCTTTATTATATATCAAATTGCACATAACAGAATTCCATTTTTAAAATTCCAGCACTTTATTAACCTATAAGACAAAAATATTTTTGACCTGTTTATTACATTATGATAAAATCGCATTAATATGATTAATATATATGCAACAACGCTATTATAAAACTACTACTATGGAGGATTACTATGTCCCGTAATAAGTTACAAAAGGTACTCGATATTAAATTTATAATCGCTGTAATAATCATCATATTATTATGTGCTGTGCTTGTATACACAAGAAAAGAAGCTAAAAGCAATTACGTTTCTGATGAAAAGATTACAGAAATCGGCTTTGAAAATATCGGTGAGCTTGCAACCCAGTCAGTAACAACCACTACTGTAAGGGTTGAAACCAAAGACCTTAAGCTGTTTAATGTAAGCATACCTTTGACACAATCCAAATACATATATACATATAATACAACTATCAAGGCTGGAATTAATTTCAGCGATGTCAAATGGCAGCTCGGCGACACTGACGATACAAGCCATAACATATATGTAGACATTCCTGAAGTTAAGACTTTATCGGCTGACATTGACCTTGACTCCTTCAAAGTACTACACGAGGAGAACAACATTTTCTCTCCTATAACACTTACTGAGCATAACGACTCTTTAATCCAGCTAAGAGAAAATGCTTTATCAGACGCAATAAACAGCGGCTTGTACGACAGGGCACTTGATAACGCTAAGACTATTCTTACTTCATTTATTAGTCAGGTATACCCTTCAAATGAATATAACATAATATTCTCAGAGCGTGCTAGTGAGTAATACAACAAGTTACGACTCGCAGCTAAAATTCAGCTGCGACACAGACATATAATACAGCCACAGATTACCAGCCTATATTAATGTAAGAACGGAGAAAATATATGTTTCGATTATGGTGTAAACTTTTCGATGAGTCCAATCATCTTATGAAAGATATGGTCTATGCTAATTCTGATATAGATATTAACAGAACCAAAAAGATATTTGATGGCATAAAAGAAGCCTGCTATACATTCGATCTGAGCGAGCCTATATGGCTTGACTCTAATATAGCAGACTTCCAGCGCCACTCTAAAGTAAGATTTACTAAAGATAATTTTATTGATTCAATTGACTTTGCTTATATGGAAGTTCAGGTTATTGAAGAAGATTAAATCTCAATATTCTCACCCTTAAGTCCAATATATGCACTATCATCAAGACCGCCTTCGGCGTGGCCTATAAGCCACTTATTAGTAGCCGCAAGAAGTGCATCTTCATTGATATTACTACTGCCAGTACTCTCATTTGAGGTGCTGGCTGTTTTATTATCTATTCTTATATGCTTTGACTTTAATGGATAGTTAGTTCCCTTTGGAAGCACGACTGCAACCTGAAATCCCTTACCATCTATGCCGCAAGGCGCATAATGAAGTGTTGTAGAATACACTTCAACAGCCGTTCCTGCTGGAACCCTGAAAGCTTTTACATTAGCTGTGTCATATATATAATCATCGTTAACATCTGTCAGCAGTCCCAGCATAAGAATCATATCCGTAGCCGCAATATTAATCTCTGAATCCCTGTGATACTCAAGTGCATTAAGCTTTGAATTATGTCCATTACAGTAACCTATCTGAATTGGCATTTCACCATATACAACTGAGGAAATGTCAAGCCTTATAGGAAGTGCTTCAAGCTCCTTTACTGCTGGTTCATATACAACACCTGATGGTATTGGAGTTCTTTTTAATTCCTGTATAAGCTCTGTAAAATCCACATTATCAACTACACGTCCATATTTCTTAAATTCATCATCATTAACTGATAAAATCTGCATACTCTTCTCCATTCCGCTTATTATACTGCCATTTCTTCTACACTTACACTACCGCATTTCTTGCTTCACCCTTAGTGAAAGCTGCAATATTCTCATATACTTCGTCCATAAGTCTTGTTCTTGCTTCTACTGTACCCCACGCTACATGTGGTGTAATCACAAGCTTTGTGCTATCCTTAATCCTAAGAAGCGGGTTATCCTTTTCTATAGGCTCTTTTCCAAGTACATCAAGTCCTGCCGCAGCAATCTTTCCCTGTTCAAGTGCCTCTGTTAAATCTGCATCATTAACGATAGGACCTCGTCCAAGATTTAAAAGCACTGTACTTGCCTTCATCTTATCAAATGCTTCTTTATTAAAAAGATTATTGGTCTTATCATTAAGTGGTGCGTGAATAGATATTATGTCTGATTTTTTCAAGAATTCGTCAAACTCTTCTCTCTCATAAGGCACATCCTGTGTCTTTCCACTTGCTGAATAATATATAACCTTGCATCCGAAATCTGAGGCTATCTTTGCAACACCTTTTCCTATAGTTCCAAGACCAACTATGCCCCATGTCTTTCCTGAAAGTTCGTGGAATACATTGGAAAAATGTGAAAAAATCGGACATTCTGCATACTCACCTGATTTAACATAGTTGTCATAATAGTTCATCTTCTCTATAAGATACAGTCCCAATGCAAATGTATGCTGTACAACTGAGTCCGTTGAATATCCCGCAACATTGGCTACTCTTATATTCTTTTCCTTAGCATAATTAATATCAATATTATTATAACCCGTTGCTGTTTCTGCTATCATCTTTAAAGCTGGTGCACAATCTATAAATTCCTTGTCTGCAACAATCTTATTGATAATAACAACGTCCGGATTAAACTCCGCAGTTCTTTCAAGTGCCTCCTGCCTTGTACTTGTCTGGTAGCTCTTAACCTCACCAAGACCATAGAACTTGTCTACATTAACATCTTCTCCGTATGTAGACGAATCGAGCATAAGAATTTTCATAATAATAATACCTCCATTCTGCCTTTGTATGCCTTTAAAACATAACTTTTCACGGCTTCATTTTCTGACATTTCAATTATACTTCTCTGTAATTTATAATTCAATTGTAAATGTTATCGTTTAATTTTACATAAGTTTTAATTTGTGTTTACAATATCAAAGTGATATACTTGCAATCGTTTTAAGGAATAACATTTTATACATTAATATTTATGATACCTGGGTCAAAAGGTCTAAACCCACTTGAGCTTGCTCATAGGTGGGGCTTTTGACCCTAACATCATATTTATATGTAATATTAAATATATAATCTTTATTAATAACTTTTTAATCACAAATGGAGAAAGTGAAATATATGAAACGTATTGATTTTGAAAATGGAACTATAACCAATAATATTTTAAATGCGGCTATACCTATGCTTGTGGCACAGATTTTAAGTCTGTTATACAATATTGTAGACAGAGTGTACATTGCAAGAATTCCCGATGTCGGAACAAATGCCCTTGGTGCAGTTGGACTATGCTTTCCAATAATTATGATTATGACCGCTTTCAGCAATCTCTTTGGAAGCGGAGGTGCACCTTTATTCTCAATTAAGAGAGGAATGGGTGATGAAAAAAGTGCTAACACCATTATGAACACTTCTTTTACAATGCTTTGCGGCTCCGCAATTATTCTTATGTGCATATGCCTCTTATTTGCAGCCCCTCTGCTCACACTCTTTGGAGCTTCTGACACAGCACTTAAGTACGCATATCCTTATCTGTGCATTTACCTTATCGGAACCCTTCCTTCAATGATAGCAACAGGAATGAACCCATTTATCAATGCACAGGGCTACTCAACAATCGGTATGCTCTCTGTTGCAATCGGTGCTATTGCCAATCTTATATTAGACCCGGTATTTATATTTATCCTTAATCTTGGAATAAAAGGTGCGGCTGTGGCAACTGTTATTTCACAGCTTATGTCATCTTCATTTGTAATATATTTCTTAAGATTTAAAGCTGAATTAAAGATAAGCTTTATAAGAAAAAATGAACTGCCACATTGTCTGAATTTTGCAAAAGATATAATCAGCCTTGGTACTTCCGGCTTTGTAATGCAGCTTACTAACAGCCTAGTATCAATATGCTGTAACAATGTTCTCTCAGTTACCGGCGGCGATATTTACATTTCTGTAATGACTATTGTTTCAAGCATACGGCAAATGGTTGAGACACCTATATACGCAATCAACGAAGGTTCTTCACCAATTATCAGCTATAATTATGGTGCCAAAAGGCCAGGAAGGGTGCGTAAAGCCGGACTTACTATGGGGGCATTAATATTAGGATATACCGCAGTTATGTGGAGCATAATACTTCTTGCCCCTCATATGCTTATTAATATTTTCAGCTCTGATACTTCACTTATGGAAAATGCAGTATCAGCATTGAAGATATATTTTGCCGCCTTTATATTTATGGACCTGCAATACATCGGACAGACCATTTTCAAATCCCTTAATAAGAAAAAACAGGCTATATTCTTCTCTTTATTAAGAAAAGTATTTATTGTAATACCTCTTACATATATTATGCCTTACGCTCTTAATATGGGAACAAATGGTGTATTTGCAGCCGAACCTGTATCTAATATAATCGGCGGAAGCATATGTTTTATAACTATGCTGTGTACCATTCTCCCCGAACTTAAACAGATGGAAAATGATAGATAATAACGACTTTTCTCCTTGTATTCGACAGACATTGATAGTATAATTCAATTAAGATATTTTGTGCGACAATATATCAATATAATGCCTTAATGGATAACATTTTAAATGTTATTTCGATATATTCTGGCATTATATCTTTTAATGTTGCAACTTATTATAGGTAATTGCGAATGGTCTTAGCAGTTTTCGCAATTACCTACAACTCAATTATACTAGGAGGAGATATTTTATGATTAATTGGAACAATCTTGACACACTTGAAGCTTTTAAGGAATTAAAGGAAACTCCGCTTGTTGACCTTAATAAGGTTATGTCGGGCGAAGCTGGTGCTGAACGTGTTAAGACATATAATATTCCTATGGCTGAGGGACTTAACTACAACTTCGCAGCTAAGAAAGTAGATGATACAACTCTTAAGGCACTTGAAAAGCTTGCTACAGAAGCTGAACTTTCAAACAAATTTGCTGCTCTTTACAATGGCGAAGTTGTTAATACCGGCGAGAACAGACTTGTACTCCACCATATGACACGCGGACAGCTCGGTGAAGCTGTTAATGCTGACGGCGTAGACAAGCGTACATTCTATACAACACAACAGAAGCGTATCGCTGAATTTGCTGACAAGGTACATAATGGTGCTATTACTAATGGTGCTGGCGAGAAGTTCACAACTGTTGTTCAGATTGGTATCGGTGGAAGTGATTTAGGTCCTCGTGCTATGTATATTGCTCTTGAGAACTGGGCTAAAAAGAATAATTCATTTAAAATGGAAGCTCATTTTATAAGTAATGTAGATCCAGATGATGCATCTGCTGTACTTACTTCTATTGATGTTGCACACTCATTATTCATTCTTGTATCTAAGTCTGGAACAACTCTTGAGACGTTAACTAATGAATCATTTGTTAAAAATGCTCTTAAGGAAGCTGGTCTTGACCCTGCAAAGCATATGATTGCAGTAACAAGCGAGACCTCACCTCTTGCCAAAAGTGATGATTATTTAGATGCATTTTATATGGACGATTACATCGGAGGACGTTTCTCTTCAACATCTTCTGTAGGCGGTGCTGTATTATCATTGGCATTTGGTCCTGATGTATTCGCGGATTTCCTTGAAGGTGCTTCTGCGGAAGACAAGCTTGCATTAAACAAAGACGTTCTTAAGAACCCAGCAATGCTTGATGCACTTATCGGCGTATATGAACGTAATGTACTTGGATATGAATGTACTGCTGTACTTCCATACTCACAGGGCTTAAGCCGTTTCCCCGCACATTTACAGCAGCTTGATATGGAGTCTAATGGTAAGTCCGTCAACAGATTTAATGAACCGGTTAATTACCCTACAGGTCCAGTAATATTCGGTGAACCAGGAACTAACGGACAACATTCTTTCTATCAGCTCCTTCATCAGGGAACTAATATCGTTCCTTTACAGTTCATTGGATTTAAGAACAGCCAGCTTGAAAATGATGTTACTATTCAGGACAGCACAAGCCAGCAAAAGTTATGTGCTAATGTAGCGGCTCAGATTGTTGCATTTGCGTGTGGAAAAGATGACAATAACCCTAATAAGACTTTCAAAGGTGGAAGACCTTCAAGCATTATAACTGGAGATAAGCTTACTCCTAAGTCTTTAGGTGCTTTACTTTCTCATTTTGAGAATAAGGTTATGTTCCAGGGATTTTTATGGAATATCAACAGCTTCGATCAGGAAGGCGTACAGCTTGGAAAGGTGCTTGCTAAGAGAGTGCTGGCACACGATACTGATGGAGCATTGCAGGTTTATAGTGAGATGCTTGGGATTTAGTGCGTTAGTGCACTATTAGGGCATTATAAAGATGATATGATATAAATTTCTGTAATATTGGATTTATGATTATATAATTATGGCTTATAACGGACGGAATTAAGGCAGACGGCTGGGTGGTTGTGTGGCTGGACTGGCGGGGGCTCGTTACTTAAGTTATAAGACAATTGGATACTACTAAGCCTTTCACGATGGAGTTGTGGTTACGGACGCACCGCTCCAAATTCGCCATCGTGGCTCAGTTGTCGCTTGCCCAGACCTCGTGTCTGGGCATTGCTGTTTGGTGAGGGGAAAGGCTAAGTTGTATCTCAATTGTACTTATAATACTTGCGTAACAAGCCCCCGCCAGCCCGCGCTCACACAACCGCCCAGCCGTCCGCCTTAATTCCTGCATTGTGAAGGAATATACAATACACCTCTACAGCTAACTTCACGAACTACAGGTTCCACTGACTTCTACAGCTTTCCAACCACTACATCTTGACCGCCACACTCCTATCTCCCTTCCCAGCCATATTTCTGCCCTATTATCCGCAACCCCGGTAGTGTGTGCCCCTGCCATCGCAACCCGACAGGGGTGCGGGTAGGGGCTGTGGTGGTGCGTGTGTGGGACTGACATTATAAGATAATTGCTGATATTTCTTAGTCATTCCCTCCACCATACAGCAATGCCCAGACACGAGGTCTGGGCAAGCGACAACTGAGCCACGATGGCGAATTTGGAGCGGTGCGTCCGGCACCATAACTCCACCGGGAATGACTTAGTAATATCCAATTATCTTATAGCAGTCTCACACGCAGCCCCTAGCCACAGCCCGTCCGTTTGTCACAATCACTCCGCAGAAACTATATCTGCCTATATCTGTCCCACCAATTCCTTAAGCAGCTTAACCGAATTCTCAATCGCCTGCTTCTCGAATGTAGGGTAATCCATAGTTGCACTGTCATCAGCCTTATCTGAGATTGCTCTTAATATAACAAATGGAACTTTATTAAGATATGCTGCCTGTGCAATTGCTGCACCTTCCATCTCTGTGCAGTATCCATCAAAATTAGCTGATATTCTTTCTTTAACAGCCTTGTCTGATATGAACTGGTCACCGCTTACAACCCTGCCAATATGTGTACCTATCTCTGGAAGAACCTTAGCACAAGCCTCTTTGGCAACATCTATAAGGTGCTTGTCTGCTTCAAAAGACAATACGTCCATTCTTGGAATCTGTCCTAAAGGATATCCAAATCCTGAAGCATCCATATCGTGATGTAATACATCACTTGATATAACAATATCTGCAATATTAATCTCAGCCTTAAGTGAACCTGCAATTCCTGTATTAATAACATAATCAACGCCGAAATCATCTACAAGTATCTGTGTACATACTGCCGCATTTACCTTGCCGATACCGCTTCTTACAACAACAACATCTTTGCCATTAAGCTTTCCAGCCTTAAATGACATACAAGCCTTATCTTCCTGTCTTTCAATTTCCATAGCTTCAACTATCTTAGCTACTTCTTCGTCCATAGCTCCAATAATACCTATCATAATAATCCTCATTTCTGCGCACATTTTTCGCATACTGGTTTGTGTATGGTACGCACAGACACAAATCCACTGTGTGAAAATCTGTTTTCCACACTATCTCCTGTTATTACTTTATCAGTTAATTCTTCACAGTTAAAATGCGTTTTACTTATTGTACCAATTAATCGGCAATATCACAATGTTTGTGTCAGGCTTTATTTTTAAATATTAATCACTATAACATCATAAACGAAAATCATTTGATTTACTCTGATTTTCACCTGAATATTGAATTAATTACATCTTACATAATACAACTCTTTAAAAACTATGATATAATAAACTGGTATTAGAGGAGGTTTTTATTATGGAAGATAAACTATCCAAAGAAGAAGTTCTTCATGTTGCTAACTTAGCAAGAATAGAAGTAAGTGAAGAAGAAATTGAAACATATCAAATAAAGCTAAAAGAATTATTAAATGAAGTAGAAAAAATTGAAAGTATCAATGATAATGATAGCGATTATATGATTGCACCATGGAGTAATAATGCAAGTTATAGAGAAGATATAGAAGAAGAAATGCTTGATCCTAAGGAGGCATTAAAAAATGTCCCACGTAAAAGCGGAAATTATATAGAGGTACCGGTGGTTATAAATGAGTAGATATTTAGACTTAGATATAGTAGAAATTAATAAATTATTAAAAGAAGGTAAAATTACACCTACTGAT
>ERZ1026882.1448-NODE-1448-length-9956-cov-6.306232_pt1 | contig 9956 bp, 10 predicted proteins | sample MGYA00380171_ERZ1026882 | MGnify/ENA primary metagenome ERZ1026882 (study PRJEB33269, sample SAMEA4719807) | human gut metagenome | biome: human-associated habitat; feature: organic feature; material: feces | place: Cameroon | collected 2013-10 ...
ATCAAGGGCGATTTTATAATCAGCCATAAATCCTCCTAAAGGAAATATCAGTTTATTTTATTCATAAAATTTCATAAAGATACATATAATAATCAAAAATATAATGAATAATATAAGAGGAATTAGATTATGGTGTATGTACATACAATGGAAACTCCTGCCGATGCAATAGATAAAGGGAAAATGCGCATTAACGTATATGATAAACAGCAGGGCACACCATTGGCAGATGCAAGGATTTCACTTGCATATACAGGAAATCCTGAAAGAATTATCAATGAGATAATTACTGACTCAGAAGGAGCAGTTAATCTTGATGATCTTCTCACACCACCGGTGGAGTATAGTATGGAACCAGGTGAGAACCAGCCATTTTCGGAATACACTATTGATGTTAATGCAGATGGCTACGAGGAGATTAATATATCCGGTATTGATGTATTCTCAGGGGAAACAAGTATTCAGAATGTGTATCTGAATGAAGATAACAGGGAGATTCCAGAGAATAATATTGTAATTCCGGTTAATACGCTGTATGGCAGCTATCCTGCCAAGATACCAGAGACTGAGATTAAGCCGGTACGCCAGTCGGGGGAGATTGTGTTAAGCCGCGTTGTAATACCAGAAACAATAGTTGTGCACGATGGTGTTCCTACAGACTCCACAGCACTTGATTATTATGTGAAATACAAGGATTATATTAAAAATGTAGCGAGCAGTGAAATATATTCGACATGGCCAAGACAGACGTTGGAAGCTAATATTTTAGCGATTATGTCCTTTACATTAAACAGAGTGTATACAGAGTGGTACAGAAACCAGAATTACAACTTTACGATAACCTCATCAACTGCATTTGACCACAAATGGGTCAACGGACGTAATATATTTGAAAGTATTTCACAGGTTGTGGATGAAATATTTGATAATTATCTGTCAAGACCGAATGTAAAACAGCCGATATTAACACAGTATTGTGATGGAAAGAAATCAAGCTGTCCTGACTGGATGACACAATGGGGAAGCAAATATCTGGGTGATCAGGGATATTCCTCAATAGATATATTAAGATATTATTATGGAGATAATATGTACATTAATACGGCTGAACAGATACAGGGTATTCCGTCATCGTGGCCTGGTGCAGATCTTGATATAGGCTCATCGGGGCAGAAGGTAAGGCAGCTGCAGGAACAGCTTAATCTTATAGGCGATTATTACACGGCAATACCGGCACTGACGGTTGACGGGATATATGGAGAGCGTACAGCGGAGGCAGTAAGGCAGTTTCAGAGAATTAATAATATGCCGCAGACTGGTGTTGTGGATTTCCCAACGTGGTACAGAATATCGGACAGATATGTAAGGCTGTCAGGAATTGCAGAGCTTAATTGAAAATTTCTGCAATTATTTTCATAATTATATAAAATATTAGTTGACAGCTATAATTATTAGTGATACACTCTAATAGTTGTTAAACAAAGCAGAGTATCCACTCTCACCTTAGCGCAATCGGGCGACTTGGGTTTATATTTTTAAGAATGTGCATGATAAACAGCAATTAAGATGCATTATGATTAAAAAGTGGATAGTCTGACTATCCACTTTTTTTGATTTTGGAGGTGCACTACTATTAGCGAATTAATGATTAACGAGCAGATCCGTGATAAGGAAGTTCGTGTTATTGGAGAAGAAGGACAGCAGCTTGGAGTTATGTCTCCTAAGGATGCTATGAAACTGGCAAGAGAGGCAGAGGTTGATTTAGTAAAGGTTGCCCCATCTGCAAAGCCACCTGTATGTAAGCTTGTGGATTATGGCAAGTATAAGTATGAACTTGTCAGAAAAGAGAAGGAAGCTAAGAAGAAGCAGAGAACAATAGAAGTCAAAGAAGTTCGTTTGTCACCTAACATAGATGTTAATGATTTGAATACTAAGTGTAATTCAGCAAGAAAGTTCATCGAGAAAGGCAATAAAGTAAAGGTATCTTTAAGATTTAGAGGCCGTGAGATGGCGCATATCGATTCCAGCAAGCATATATTAGAAGATTTTGCTGAGAAGTTAAGTGATATTGCAGTAGTAGACAAAGCTCCAAAGTTAGAAGGCAGGAGCATGACTATGTTTTTAACTGAAAAACGTTAAAATATTATTTATTCCATATGAGAATTAAATTAGGAGGATTATTATGCCAAAGGTAAAGACAAAAAGAGCAGCTGCAAAGCGTTTTAAAGTAACTGGAACAGGTAAATTAAAGAGAATGAAAGCTTACAAGAGCCATATTCTTACAAAGAAGACTACTAAGAGAAAGAGAAATCTTAGACATGCAGCTATGACAGATGCAACTAATGTAAAGACAATGAAGAAGATTATGCCATATTTATAAGATATGGATGTCTGTGATTGATTATTAGGAGGAAATTAAGAAATGGCAAGAATTAAAGGCGGTATGAACGCAAAGAAGAAGCATAATAGAGTATTAAAGCTCGCTAAGGGTTATAGAGGAGCTAGATCTAAGCAGTACAGAGTTGCTAAGCAGTCTGTAATGAGAGCTCTTACAGAGAGCTACAAGGGTAGAAAGCAGAAGAAGAGACAGTTCAGACAGTTATGGATCGCAAGAATCAATGCTGCAGCAAGAATGAATGGTCTTTCATACAGCAAGTTTATGTATGGTTTAAAGTTAGCTAACATCGACCTTAACAGAAAGGTATTAGCTGAGATGGCTGTAAATGATGCAGAAGGATTTGCTAAGTTAGCAGAAGTAGCTAAGGCTAAGCTTGCTTAATTAAGATTTATATTGGTATTAATACCAGTTATATAAAAGGCAGAAAGCGAATTGATGTGTTCCAGTAATTCGGGAGCATATCAGATTGGGCTTTTTGCCTTTTTTTGTGATAATATTGTGAAACATTTGCATAATACTGGTTTTAAATGTGATATTGTGGTATAGTTTATAAGTCGGTGTTACGGCAATATTTAATGTGGAGACAGGTTATGAGAAAAGTATTAAAGAATAAAGTTGTAAAATATGCTGTTACAGCAGCTATGGTTATGTCAGTTATGATGACAACAGCCTGTAACAGTAAGATAAAGGTAGATTATGGATACAATCCAACTGATTATGTAGAGCTTGGAGATTATAAGGGAATTCAGGCTGAGGTTGATGTAACAGCCATAACTAATCAGGTTATAGATGATAAGATTGCAGAACAGCTTGAAAGTGAGACAACATATACAGATGTTAACAGGGAAGCACAGAAAGGCGATAAGGTTACATTTGGTTATACTGGTACATCAGGCGGACTTTCAATAGATGATTTTACTGGTTCTGATTATAGTATGACACTTGGTAAGGATGCTTTCCCTGTTGCAGGAACTGGCTTAGATGAAGAATTATATGGAATGGTTGCAGGACAGACTAAGGTAATAACAATCACACTTCCAGAGAATTCAAAGTATTCTGATTATGCTGGCAAGAGAGTTGTATTCGAACTTACAATGAGTTATGTACAGCAGGCTAATGTTCCTATGCTTACAGATGCTTTTGTTAAGAGTGCGTTCAACTGCGAAACAGTTGATTCATATAAGGCACATGTTAAGAATGATGTCAGTGGAACAATAGAAACTAAAATAACAGAAGCTAAGAATAAAGCAATACTTACCCAGCTTCTTGACAAATGCAAGGTTACAGGTTATCCAGAGGAATTCCTTGCACAGCAGTCATCAAAGCTTGAGGAATCAATAAGCTTTTACAGTACACTTCAGGGTAAGACTAATGATGAATATTGCCAGAACCTTTATGGTATGACATTTGATGAATTCGTTAAGGCATCAGCAGGACAGCAGCTTGTATATCAGGCAATTGCAGAAAAAGAATGTCTTGCAATTACAGATTATGAATACAAGGATGACCTTGAGCAGTTCGCTAAGGACAGCGGTTATTCAAAGGTAGATACATTTACAGATAAATATGACAAAGAAACTATTGTTAAGTCTATGCTTGTTAAGAAGGCACAGAATTTAGTAATGGATAATGCAGTCATAACAGAGAAGTAGGATATAAGAATATATTTGTTGAATATACGGAAAATGTATGTTTGTGGAATATAAAAACTATATACTTATGAAATATATAATAAAGTATATATTGCAAATCAGAAATCATAGCTGGATAAATATATTTAATGATATACTAATTCAGGCAATGGTTTCTGATTTTTTGCTTTAAAAAATATCGAACATTTGTTATACTGAATTATGATACTGTGTATGCACAGTATGTGAAGGTTAAGTTTAGATGCACTGTTGATTTTAATTAAGTGCATTTGTAAGTTAAAGTGGAGATAGTGTGAGTATAATCACACATTGGATTGGAGAGTATATGAATTTAGATGGTTTAAATGACTGCCAGAAAAGAGCGGTTAAAAGGACAGAAGGTCCGCTTCTTATTATAGCGGGTGCAGGTTCTGGAAAGACAAGAGTTCTTACTAACAGGATAGCCTATCTTATAGATGATTGTGGTGTGGCGCCATATAATATACTTGCTATTACATTTACTAATAAAGCGGCAAGGGAGATGAGAGAGAGAGTTGATGCCACAGTAGGACAGCAGGCTGGCGAAGTGTGGGTAAGTACTTTCCACTCCACCTGTGTGCGGATTCTCAGGCGTTATATAGATAGAATTGGTTATTCCAATACATTTACAATATATGATACAGATGACGTCAAGAGTGTTATAAAGGATATATGTAAGAAGTTCAATATAGATACGAAGATGCTCAAGGAAAAGACAATTATGAATGCGATATCGCACGCCAAAGATGAGCTTATGAGCCCGGACCAGATGGAGCTTGAGGCTGGTGGCGACTACAATGGTAAGAGAATTGCCAATGTATACAGGGAGTATCAGAAGACATTAAAGCTTAATAATGCACTTGATTTTGATGATTTAATATACAAGACGGTAGAATTATTGGAAAATGATGCTGAAGTACTTAATTATTATCAGGAACGATTTAAGTATATTATGGTTGATGAGTATCAGGATACTAATACATCGCAGTTTAAGCTTATATCAATGCTTGCCGCCAAATATGGCAATCTCTGCGTGGTTGGGGATGATGATCAGTCAATATACAAGTTCAGGGGTGCTAATATTACCAACATATTGAATTTTGAGAATACATTTGCAGGAACTAAAGTAATAAAGCTTGAGCAGAATTACCGTTCAACACAGACAATTCTTAATGCAGCCAATGCGGTCATAAGCAATAATATAGGAAGAAAAGCAAAGAGTCTGTGGACAGAGAATGGCGAGGGTGAAAAGGTTAATTATACACTTTATGAAAATGGATATGATGAGGCACAGGGTGTTGTTGACAGCATAAGTTCTATGGTAAGGGACGGCTGGAATTACAACGATATTGCCATATTATACAGGACTAATGCACAGTCTAGAGCGTTGGAAGAAAAACTTATGTTAAAGAATATACCATACCGTATATATGGCGGAATAAGCTTTTATCAGCGTAAGGAAATAAAAGATATACTTGCATATTTAAAGACTATAGACAATGGTATGGACGGACAGGCAGTAAAGCGTATTATCAATGTTCCAAAGCGTGGAATTGGTGCGACAACAATTGAACGAGTTCAGGAATATGCAGACCAGAATGACATAACATTCTGGCAGGCTCTGTGCGATGCTGAGCATATCGATACGATAAAACGAGGTGTTGGAAAGTTAGAGCCATTTGTTACACTTATAGGTTCACTTAAGGCAAAGCAGGAATTTATGAGCATAAAAGAACTTGCCGAAACTGTTGTAAGTGATACAAGATATATAGAATGTCTTGCAGAGAGCGAAACAGCAGAAGAAATAGAAGCAAGACAGGAAAATATAGATGAATTGATTAACAAAATAGTAAGCTATGAGGAGAGCTGCCGACAGAAGGAAGAAACTCCTACATTAAGCGGTTTCCTTGAAGAAGTTGCACTCATAGCAGATATTGATAATCTTAATGAGTCAGATAAGCAGGTAATGCTTATGACATTACATAGTGCCAAAGGTCTTGAATTCCCTATTGTGTATATGACAGGAATGGAAGATGGCCTTTTTCCAAGTTATATGACAATAGTGTCAGATGACCCTGCAGAGATAGAGGAAGAAAGACGACTTTGCTATGTAGGAATAACAAGAGCAGAGAAGATACTTAATTTAAGCAGTGCGAAGATGCGTATGGTACGCGGTGAAACACAGATGAATAAAGTATCACGCTTTATTAAAGAAATTCCCGAAGAATATATGCACATAGAAAATAATAGTTCAGGATATAATAAAGGTAAGATTGCATATGGAGGAAAAGATGACTCAGAGGAAACGCCTTCGTATAATATCAGAGCCAATGCCAAAGCCGCTCTTAACAGATATGGTTCAGGCAATGTGAATTATAAAGAACCAAAACGTGTATCAATCGGCGGCTCAACCTCAACAGGTTACAGGTCTTCTGTGAGAAAGGCGAATACTAAGGTTGGTTTTGGTAAAGAATTTCCTATGGATATATTTGATTTAAAGAAGTCATCGAAGGCTGATGGAGTTGGAGGCAGTGGAATTGGCAGTAAATTGACAGCTGGTGGAAAATCTGTATCAGGCGGAAGTTATGCAGGTACTTCATATGGCGCGGCGGGTTCGACTGCCTTTGCTGGCAGTGCTGGAGGAACATCTGGACTTGGATATGGTGTTGGCGATACCGTGGTTCATGCCAAATTTGGAAAGGGAAAAGTAATTTCAATTGATAATGGCACAAGAGATTATATGGTAACTGTAACATTTGATGAGTATGGTTTAAAGAAAATGCTTGCAGGCTTTGCAAGGCTTAAAAAAGCCTAAATATGGTGACAAATAAAATATGTTGTGATACAATATATTTACTTTAAAAGTGTTTTGAAAGGAGCGGTTGTTATGAATAAGGATAAGATTGAAGAGCTTATTGCGGCAAGCAAGCTCAATGAACTTCTTCACAAGAAAGATGTAGAAGAGAGCAAGAAGAAAAGTAATGTAATTATCATAGTATTAGCAGTTATTGGAGCGGTTGCAGCATTAGCAGCTATCGTATATGCAATCTATAGATACTTCACACCAGATTATCTTGATGATTTTGATGATGATTTTGATGATGACGACTTTGATGAAGACTTTGAAGATGATGATGAATTCGAGAACTAATTATTCTGCCAATTAAAGAATGATTAAGACAAAGACCACTGGCTGGCTTACAGCCAGTGGTTTTTTAGATGTTCGGTGATGTGGGAGGAAGGCTGGTTAGTTTCCTGATTGATTATATAGAAGGATTGGAGATAAAAGATGAAAAAAGGCGGCATATATACAGGTTATGTAGAAAGCGTGGATTTTCCTAATAAGGGAAATGTAATAGTTAAGACAGAGGAAGACGGACAGACTATAGAGGAAAAGGCTGTTGTAAAGAATTCAATACCGGGACAGACAGTTAAATTTATGGTAAACAAGAAGAAGCACGGCAAATGTGAAGGAAGGCTTCTTGAAGTTGTCTGTCAGGCAGATACAGAAACTAACGAAAGATGTGAGCATTTTGGTAAATGTGGTGGCTGCGTATATCAGACTGTAAGGTACGAAGAACAGTTAAAGATGAAAGAAAATGCAGTGAAGAAGCTTCTTGCTCCTGTTATTAATACAGAATATGAGTGGGAGGGAATAATTGGAAGCCCTGTATCAAGTGAATACCGTAACAAAATGGAATTCTCATTTGGCGATGAGGTAAAAGATGGTCCGATAGCCCTCGGTTTACATAAGAGAAACAGTATGTATGATATAGTAACAGTAACAGGCTGTAAGATTGTGGATAATGATTACAGAAAAATACTCAAGTGTGTATATGATTATGCACTAGAGAAAAATCTCACTTATTACCATAAAATGAAGCACGAAGGGTATCTTAGACATTTGCTTGTAAGAAAAGCTGTAAAGACAGGACAAATCCTTGTGGATATTGTGACAACTACAATTAATGATATCCCTATGGACGAACTTGCAGACAGATTAAAAGCACTTTCACTTGACGGAGAGATAACCGGCTTCCTGCACACCTACAATGACAGTGTTGCCGATGCGGTAATCAACCAAAAGACAGAGATAGTATTCGGAAGGGATTATATTGAAGAAGAGCTTCTTGGACTTAAATTCAAGATTACAACATTTTCATTCTTCCAGACTAACTCACTTGGTGCAGAAGTACTGTACTCAAAGGCAAGAGATTATGTCGGAACAACAAAAGATAAGGTCATATTCGATCTGTACAGTGGAACAGGAACAATTGCACAGATGTTAGCCCCGGTTGCAAAGAAAGTCATCGGCGTTGAGATAATACCAGAAGCTGTCGAAGCGGCTAAGATTAATGCCGGCATAAATGGACTTGATAACTGTGAGTTCATCGCAGATGATGTGCTTAACGCCCTCGATAACATTAAGGACAAGCCAGACTTTATCGTCCTCGATCCACCAAGAGATGGTATCAATCCTAAGGCACTTAAGAAGATAATTGACTATGGTGTGGAGTCAATGGTGTATATTTCCTGCAAGCCTACAAGCCTTGCAAGAGATCTGGTTATGTTGCAGGAGAGTGGGTATGAGGTTAAGAAAGGGTGCTGTGTGGATATGTTTCCGAATACGGGGCATGTGGAGACAGTCTGCCTTCTGTCGCGAAATGATATGTAGAAGATTATGATGTAGCTTGAAGAAGAGAGGAATTATACACCACAATAAAAGGCCACTTATTAAAAGATTAAGGAATATGTGAAGGATAAGTATGGTGTGAATGTGCATACTTCTTATATTGCACAGGTGAAGCGGATGTGTGGTCTGGACATGGGCGAGAACTATAACAAGTCTAAGAAAGAGAATCCGGAGGTAAAGCGGTGTCCACAGGAGAAGGTGGAGTATATTAAGGATGCGTTGAGATATTTCAGTATTATAGAAAGGGAGGTTAAAGATATGAATATATTTTCTGTTGGTGATGGTGAAGAATATGATTTAACGAGAGAAAACTATATAGCAAAGACACATAAGAGATTTCCGTTTTATCAAAATCCTAAAAGATATCAAAATCCATATTTTGCAATTTGTCCTGCGTGTAATAATCCGATTCAAATTATTAATTTGTTTGGAAAACAGTATGAGGAGGAACAAACAAGAAATACTACAATGCATGGAAGACATTTTATTAGGAGTGTAGATGGATTGCCATTGTATAATAGAGAAAACTATGATGCTTGTCCTATACATAATCCTATTGCTTTTAGAATAAGAAGAATCAGGGAAAATGAACCTATTAATGAAGAAATACGCGAGTTAGTTGAAAATAATAGAAATAAAATAGCGATTGACATTAGAAAAATAACGGGTATTCTTTTAAAAAACGAGAGAATTAACAGAATTTTGGATGATTACATTGCTGCAAGAGATTATTGTTATACACACACAAATAGATATAATATACCATACAGTATATTATATACAAGAGAGTCAATTAATTTGTTTGGACAAAAAATAGATACATCAGATTTGGGTGAAAGGATAACTTTGGCAATCAGGAACAACAGTAGATATTTTGATGTTAAAGTAGGTAGGATTATTAAAACAGTAGAAGAATTTGTATCTTTGTACTTATTAGTTGCCAACCACAGGGTACAAGGAAGTAAGCAATATATGACAATAAGTATTGAAGAAAGAGGTGATGCTAATTATGTTTTATTTCAGGAAGAAGTTGAAATGAAGCAGTATATATATTAAGGATATTCAAAACTTTAAGAATTGACACCTATTAGCATATGATGAGAAATCAAGGGTTAGAGTGGTGTCATTTTTTATATTTATAAGTGTTGTAGAAGAAGGTTGAAATACACCTTCTTTTTTTATACCTCTTTTTAAG
>ERZ1026882.1449-NODE-1449-length-9954-cov-7.642691_pt1 | contig 9954 bp, 5 predicted proteins | sample MGYA00380171_ERZ1026882 | MGnify/ENA primary metagenome ERZ1026882 (study PRJEB33269, sample SAMEA4719807) | human gut metagenome | biome: human-associated habitat; feature: organic feature; material: feces | place: Cameroon | collected 2013-10 ...
TAATTTATGGTTGACTTTTCATAGCTGGTCTCCTAGATTAATCTATTTTTATATCTTGTTTTTAACAACTTCCAACAATCCTCTTTTTTACACCACTGCGTTATATTAATTCCAATTACTTCTGGATTCATAAAATGATTCCATACTTTTAAAATCAATTCTTCTAATCTAATCGATAATTCTGGAGAAATCCCTTGTCTCCTCCAAATATCCATATCATCAACTTCATCACTGTGAAACTCTGACAACAAAGCAATAACATAATAATTTATTTGTGCCTTATAACCGCCAAAATTCTGCTTTGCAACCAACTTATCACATTCCTTAAACAATATAACCTTACTAATCATGCTAATATATGATTCCTTCGAAGGTTCTGGCACCTCTCCATTTTTAATCAAAACTGAAAATTCGATAAAATTTGTTTCTAAACCTTTACTTACTATATTCGGATATTTCATCCAAGCCATCATACATTTTGCAGCAACAGTCTTAGATATGCACATAGATTTTGGACTAAATTCTTTAAATCTTTTCTTTGCAGTTGCAGTCGGTTGACGATTAACATCCACCATATACTGTCCCCTAGCCCTTTCATAATACCATCTAAGAGTAGATTTACCACTCTCTGATGGTACATATACTTTTTCTGACAATCTAGCCATTTCTATGTGATATGGGTCATTTGCACTGAAATCAGACATGTTAATTTTATTCTGGCTATTAGCATACTTAGAAATAAATCCAACCACCTTTTCAGTTTTTGATTGCTCTCTAATAACAGTAAGTTTAATTTGTACATTTACTTGAGAGATGTCAATTCCTGTTTGCAGGGCATTATAAATAGAAGCTGTTGTTTGTCCACCATTTACAATCTGCCAATCAACAATCTCTTTTACAATTACAAAATCTTCATTTCCTTTTTCTTCATCTACTACAATACTTTTCGCTGTTGTCGATATACCATTATTATATGTCATAAACATTTCAGGTTCTTCAATTAATGTCTTTTTAATTCCTTTATTGATTTTCCCCGTTGCTTGAAGAAATGAGCGAACATTTTTTTCTATCAATTTTTGTCCCTCATCCCTATATATTTCTGCTAAACATTTTCCAGAAATCACACCAATATAACAATCATATACATCCGTGTCTTGTTTAACTTTAATCATTTTTAATGGATTATTATATTTGCTTTCAAATCTAATCACTAAATCCTCATGTGATTTGTTCAAATATAATGATTGACAAATCCGTTCTAAGTCCCACACATCAAATTTGACTGATATTTTATCAATTTTAATCCCTTCTGGAATTTCTGGGACTGTCTCTTTATTAGTCAATAATACAACCTTGATATTTTCAATTTCTCGTTCATAGTTGCTAATATACTCTGCAATTATGTATCCGGGATCGGTTTCTTCAACATCATCAAAATACCCCGCTCTACACATCCTATAAAATTTAGTTGCCTGCTTTACATTCTTATTAATATCGACTTTTCCCATCTTTGAGATATTTGTTCTATTTTCAAACGCACTCACTACTAGTGTTAATGTTTGAAAATACTCATCATACACATACGCATTTATTTTTGCTTTTTCATATTCCTTTCTATAGCTAAGAACATTGCAATTGTTCAAAAAAGATTCCCCCGCATCAATCACATAAGAAGAAAAAACACTTGTAAAGGCATCTTCCGTACTACACTTCTCATTCTCTCGATATTCTCGAACCTCCTCAATTAATTCCTCATTGAATTGTCTCATCTGATCTGTAATCATTAATAACCAACTCCTTTGTAAAAAGCCTCTAGTTCAATCATGTATGGCTGACATGCATCTAAACTAATATTATACTCTACCGAACCAATACCTTTACTCACACTTTTAGGCGTTATTCGAGGAAAGTTATCCTTCACTAAAAAACAACTCTCTTCCCTAACTCTAAAATGATATGTATATAACTCCGGCATCGCATACACGTATCCAATTTTAAGAAGTTTATCCTTAAATGTTTCCCTTTGTGAACAATCTAACTTTCGTGCTATTCTTTCAACAATCTCTGGTAAAACTTCACCATCTACCTGACTCTTTTTGATATTCAAATAAAGTAAATAAAGTGTTCCTACTACACCTGTCTCATCCAACTGATACTCGTTGCTTATTTTTACTTTTTTAGGTCCCTTTGCTGATGAACTCTTTATTTCAACAGCATCTTTTCCAATATAAAAATCATGAACTTCAAAATTATATCCAGTCCAATATTCCAATGCTATATTACCATTTTTCTTAATCATTTTTTCAAGTACCCAAAGTTCACTATATAGTCCTTGCTGAGAGTTTACTGGCAATACATAATCCTTCTCAAATTGAAAAAAAACGCTCCACTTTTGTAATGTTCTCTTTACAGTCGATACACAATTTTTCTCACCAACAAACTCCAAATCATTGCATACATCCTGCATTACATTAATAAATATTGCTTGATCATATCCTTCCAATTGTTCAAAACATAATAATTCCCTTTTTTCACCTTCCCCGGAAATCACACTGACTTTCCCTTCCATCCCCTTCCATTTTGGAAATGTTTTTAACTCTTCCGCAACCACTTCATCTGGAATCCCTATACCAATTTCACATAATTCCACATCTTTACACCAAGAAATCAAAATTACATTTCCTTTTTCCAAAACAATTTTTCTTGTTAATACAGCAGAATTTGCATACTGCTCTTTCAAAAAATCTTTTTTTATATCTTCCAGTATATTAATCAAAGAAATCATCCAAATCTTCCCTCATCCCTACTTGATTTACCTGATATGAAATCGCCTTACCATTGCCCTTAGGAAATACAATTACCAATCCAAATGGCGGAACATGATTACCATCACCAATTTTAAATAAACTAGTTGTTCCATTATCCCTATGATCAATGGGATAAATAAGTAAAAGACCTTTTCTAGGATTCATCTTTGTTGCTCTTATATGTTCTGCAACTGTTTTTTCATTACCTTTATCTTCCATTTTTTTAATCTCTTCATATTCATCGAACGACATGTCATAATACTCCTGATCTTTTGATTTGAGCATATGCACTGAACAAGTTTCCCCTTGAGGAACAATACTATTTTGACTTTTTCTTGTCAATCCATTTTTTATATGCCTTCCAGCAATTTCAAAACCTGGCACACTGTTTCCAATATTAATTAAGCATACTGTCCAATCAACCAATAATCCATCTTTATTTTGCACCTCAATATATGTTGCAATATTGTTTCCATTCACTTTTCTTGCACGCTTCGAGGTTTGATAATTTCTAAAAAACTCAATAATACGATTACTATTAACATTTTCTATAAAATAATGTTCCGTATTCGTTTCACGCCCAAGTTTAGCAAAATGCTCCCTTGCAGTAAGTATTTTATCTGCATACGAAAACAAACAGTTTACAGCTTTATAATTTGAATTATACCTTTCAATATCGACATCAATATCTCTTGTAACTGTCAACGTGGAACTAAAATCAAGTTGTTGAATAGTGCCTGATTTTACTTTTTTCGGATTCGAAATTTTCAATTCTGGATGCGTCGCAACACGCAAACCAAAATCACGAGGTTTAGCTTTTTCTTCACACATATATGTTATCTGATTTCTTAGATTATCGGTAGCAAAGGCAATTCTCGCAAACCAGTGATAAATAGAGTCTGTTATAAATACTCTACACAAATCTGCATATTTAGGTCTAAATCCAAACCATCGTCCCATTTGCATAAGCGTATCATAATATGTAGACTCACGAATAAAATAACTGATTGATAACCCCTCCAATGTTAGACCACGAGAGAACTTGTCTCCACCAATTGCAATTACATTGTATTCTTCTCCTTCATGGTCTTTATAACACAAAATATCCTTACTATCACCATTTATTACATTAACTCTTATCTTGTTTTCATTCATTAAACGAACAATTTCTTCATAGATTTCATCTATATCTACATCATATGCATCTTCCATATATTTTGAAAAATCTTTTCTCATTTTTTCCGAGATTGGCAAATATTCTTTCCGAATTAAATCATAAATTTCTGTTTTTGTTTCACTATCGTCATCAATAATCATAGACTGCAATTCATCAAAAAAATAATCTTTAACTTGTCTTTCCAGTTGTTTATGCATATTTTTAATACGTGCAACATGAATCAACATTGTATTTGGTTTATATAACTCGCCACGACAATTTCTGATTGCAATAGAAATCAAGAAACATTTCATTGCAATTTTCAAACTATCTGGCAACTTGCCAACAGTTCTCTTCTTGGTATCAATAAAATTTTCCTCTTTAATTTTTTTTACAAGCGGCATCGGTTTGGGTTCTTCATCATCTGTACCATAACCAAAAAATTCATTTGCTCCTATGTATCTATAAGGTTTTGGCAAACTAATGATACAATCTGCCGGAAATAAATCATTTCCTAAATCTTCATTTGCAACAGCCAAGTCATTTGGTATAAAAATGTTCGCATATGGCGTTGCTGTATACCCAACATATGACTTACATTCAAAATGGTTAAATAGCCGGCGAATCAATTTATTAATGGTTTTTACATCATATTCGTCAATAATCTTTCCATCTTCATCATAATCATACCCCGTATTAACTGATGCCTGATCGGCCTCATCATCAATTAACAATAACGGATATTTCGCAGGCATAATAAAGTGACCATTATCATCTTGCTTTATTACCTGTTTACTTTCAATGTTCTCAATCAAATTGGTCAAAGTTGACTTGATTTTTTTAGTAACAATAATCGTTGGAATATCTGGCGAAGTATCCCAACTCGAATTTTTCTTTGAAAAATCACCACTTTCATCTCTAAATGTAAGTGTCTGAACAAATCCAGCATTATATAGTGTCCCAACACCTATTCTGTTTTTTTCAGCTCGTTCACGCTGCTTTTGTCTTGCCTTTGAGGATGTTTCGTATCCTAATACTTCTTCATCAATCCGTGATTGAGTTTGACTTCTAAGATTATTATGAATACCCGCCAATACAATAATATACTTATACCCTGCATCCAATGCTTTATTAATTAGTCCAATGTAGTTCGCTGTTTTTCCCGATTGAACATATCCCACCACCATTGCTCGCTTTTCCTGTGCAACACCTCTATTAGGATCTGCAATAGCATTCAAAAGCATATCCGTAGGATTGCCAATACTTTTAGTAATTGCACTCTTATTCCAATGTTTTCTTTCAAATAGATATTTTCTGTATCTATTCCAAAAACAAAGATTGGCTACATTCTCCTCACGGTAGTCATCCCACCAAGTAGAGTTTTCCGCATCTTCTCCAAGCATTACTGACACGGTCTCTTCTTCCTTTTCTCGACTTATTCTAGCCATTAAATAATTCTTTAATGCGTCTGTATCCTCAATCAAGTCATTCATACTTTTGATAGCCTTTTCCATTGCTAAAGATATACGTTCATTAAGACTATCAGCATTTATCTCTTTTAAAAATGCCTCATACATCTCATATGCTATTTCATATTTATCATTTATATTTGTCTCCATCACTCTGTCTCCTTAATAATCCTTTTTAAATCTCCTCTAAAGTACAAATATTCAGGTGAATCATATAATGCGTCATAAATTTCTGCATCATCATATTGAAGTTTTCTGTAAATTTTTATTTTTTCCCGAATAATCAATATCTCTTTCTGTCGATCTTCATCTGAAATCACAAAGTCTGTAACATTATCCATTACACCACTTAACATTGTTGGCGAATAATTCTCTATAAGAGATAAATATGCCTTTAATTCCTTTTTCTCCTCCTCATCCATTTCACTTAATATTTTCAAAAGCATAGGATGTTTCTTATTTAAATAAAACATATAATTTCCAGAGATGTTTTTTTTCTGTTCCCATACATATTTTAGGCTAGTATTATTCGCTGTATTTTTTTTATTATATACGCCCCGTGAATTATATACGGCCACAGATTTTTCAATTGCCAAATATGCTATCTGCGTAATTTGTTCTTCGATTGCCACAGGTAAAGTTGCTTTCGATTTTTTAATATCAATATTCCATTCAAAATCGCTATCTGCACTCATATCGAGTTTTATACGAGCCAAGTTGTATGCTGGTTCTTTCTTAAATTTTCCAAACCAAGTTCCATAAACCAGCAATCTTCTATTTCTATAAACATAAAAACCTTGATGTCCTCGCCAATCTTTCGCTCCTGCTGCTTCTTTATATTCATTTTCGGTATTAAACTTATTTTTATGAGGAAGAATATATGGTTCAATTATCACTTCATTTTTACCATCAAATAATTCTTCTCGGGCCAATTCCATTGTTGATGGACTTTTTATCCAAAATGGATTCCATGGCACAAGTACATTCCTATTGACTGAAATTTTCAATCCATCTTCCTCCATAAACCGATGAAATGTAATAGCAATATGTGACTTAACATTCCGAATTGTTTTGTAAAAATTTTTCTTCGACTTTTCAATATTTTGTTCATCTATTAATCTATCTAACTCCGATATAATAATAAGGGTTCCCTGTTCCCAATTATTGTACTGAGTATACCTATTGACAGATTCAAGAATCTTCATCAGTTCTAATTTATCATATTCTGAGATTTCCCATTTGTCCTCTGATGCAACCGTATCTAAATTCCATTCCGCGTTGGATATTTCCAAATTTTTTTTTGAAACTACAAGTAATTTCTTAGCCATCGAAAATGAAGCAGTTTTCATTCCAAGTCCAAATCTTCCAAGATCCTCTGACGGTCTCATTTCATTCGGATTCGCCGATCCAATCTCCATTGCATTCATCAATTCTTGCTGCCCCATTCCTAGTCCATTATCAGCAATAATGATTCTCTTATTATCCCAGTCAAAATACAATTCAATCTCTGTTGCCGCACCAGATACACTATTATCTATAATATCAGCAATCGCCGTTTCATTCGTATATCCAACTGCTCGCAATGCAACTAATAACATTTTAGCATGTGGTGTCTTCTCATGTATTTTTTTTGCCATATCATTTTCCCTTTCTTCTTAAATCATCCGGCTTTGCTACATTGAATTAAAATATAAAACGCACTTTTTAATAGTGCTTCGAATTCTTTCTTTAATATAAGATACATTAACTATTCTGTAAAAGTTCCCTTGATAACCGTTTTCTGATCTGTTAAATGATCCTTAATTTACTGTAAATTAATCCAACTGATTATAGTATAATTGTTTATATTAAAACTTTCAATATTCATCCATATATTTTCCATACTATTATTACTATACAAAACACTTTTTTTATACTTCTTAATATATAATCCATATCATTTAAAACCTTCTTCATAGTTTTCCATCAAATGTACTACATTTACTCCCACACCTTCACATCACCACTTCACTATCAAAATACTGTTCCTGAAACCCAACCTGCTCCATAATCTCTTCCTTTGTAAAATCCATATTCTCAGGAGCAGCCACCCACTTTTCTTCCACATCATCATTTCTGTGAACAACAGCAATAATCCGGCCCGTAAACCGATCAACAGGCTTATCGACACCCAAAATATATACGTCCTGTTCTTCTCCATCCTGTGCTATAATTCCCTCGATATAACCATAATTGATCGGATAATATATATCTTTATGTTTTGGGTGATAACTTCCCAAAGGCCTGTCAACAGCGACTGTTACGGTTCTGCCTATCACGGAATTGTATTTCTCTGCCTCGGAGCTAAAGCTCCAATTGTTCTGACCTGCCCTTATAAACGGCTCTTTGATTTCGTTCTGTAACAGCTCCCCATAAACATCCGGTTTGCGGAATGTGTTGCCCAGCATTTCCCGGCTCCGGTATTCCCGGATTGCTTCCATATCAAACTCCGCATAAAAAATGCCTTCTGTTTTATCGTCAGCCAGCAAAACCGTATTATCAACACATTTTCCGTTTCTGTCCCAGCAGATTGGGCTATAGGCGCAGGAACATCCGGCGTTTTCTCCATTGGGATTTGCCATAGCAACGGCGACCATATTTTCATACGCTCTTGTGGACAGCGCCCGGATTCTTGGCTGCATAGAGCCACAGTCATTTGGCACAAGAATGACTTCGGCCCCCTTTAGCATCAGAATTCTGGCACTTTCCGGATATTCCCTGTCATAACAGATCATAATTCCTAACTGTATGCCATCGAAATCACATACCTTAAACTCATTTCCCGGTTCAACCGTTCTCTCGTCTGCGAAATCACACGTATGTACCTTAGAATATTTTATTAAAATATTGCCGGATTTATCAATGACAAAAGCAGAATTCTGCGGATACCTATTTCCTTGGGTAAATGCAGTTAGCACCACACCAATTTGATATTTTTTTGCGTTCTCACATATCATCGCAATTCGTTCATCATCATCTGCAATGCTCTTTTCGTAAGTCATGGGCAGATCGTATCCTGTAATAAAGCATTCCGGAAGCAAAAGAATATCTGCATTATTTCCGGAAGCTTCCTTCATTGCTGTAATAATACTTTGGATATTTTTGTCTATTTGTGCATTGATGGCACGTTTCTGTAAAATTGCAACTTTAAACATTTATTTTTACCTTTCTTTATCTGACACGACTGATACGCACGAATTCAGACATAATATTTTCTTCCCGGCAGTAATCCGAAAATTGGGGGTTCAGAAATGCATCAAATCTGCCGCCTTGGAAACAATCATACCCAAATCCCCTATAATCCATAATGTCAACCATTATTTTTTCATTACGTTTTCCTCTTTTTTTACTTGTCCAATATAAAAATATTTATAGGTTTAAAAAGCCTCCCAGATGGTGGAGGCTTTCATTGCAAGCATAACATATTTATTATTGAGATTTATATTCAAAAGAAAGCTTTTCCATGAACTTAATATTTGATGCATCATTCTCAATAAATTTTCTAATAGTAGCAATAAGCAAAGCTACTGCCAACTTTGATGATTCGTCATAATCTCTTGCAACATCTACTATCTCTTCTATTAACGGATAGTGGCCTATCGGCATTTCACCATGTACAAATTTTGATCTCATTGTATAAAGTTTTTTAATCATATCTTTTGTGATATTTGGAAAAACAGCACTAATATTTTTTTGCAATGTATTAGAAATTCCTCTACCATTAGGTGCATATACACTCTCCAATCCAATAATAGAATAAACAAATATTTCATGCATTTCACGATTAAAGACATACGTTAATGTCGAAAAAATGATTGGCGTTTTTTCCTTCTCACCCGCTAAACTTGTATGTTTCTTTATCCAATCAAAACAATCATTAAAAGTTATACTTGAGTCAAATAATTTTCTATACTCCCTAACAGAATCATTATGAATAGGATAACATGAAAAGAACCTCTCCTTTTCATAAATCTTCTCATCAAATGAAACTATCGTAATTACGCTATTAATATTTATTTCCGGATATGCTATAGCGATTGACATCACAATGGCCAACGTAAGTTTCTTTACCTTCTCTTCATAAAAGTCATCTAACATATCATCTTTTATATATCCTTTTAAAAGTGCGCTATCTCTATACTTTACTCTTTTTTCCTTAGGACCGTTATAAAATAATACACTATTACTTTCTATATCCACCTCGATTGCTGCATCTCCAGAAAAAATCAGCTCTACATCATATATGTAGTTCAGCGCATCTAACTTGACATATCTCTCATACTCTTCCTTTAGTTTTTTATTTTGTGGAACAATTTCTAACATTTTCTTCATTCTAAGCAATTCATGTTTATACCTTTTTCCTTTTTTCTTAATTATTCTTACATCCGACATAAAAACTGTACTTTCTTTGTAAAACGTCCAATTAAATCTTATATTCGTCAACTTCTGTCTCTTATACACATCTGACGCTGCCGACGACTCC
>ERZ1026882.1450-NODE-1450-length-9951-cov-7.749697_pt1 | contig 9951 bp, 16 predicted proteins | sample MGYA00380171_ERZ1026882 | MGnify/ENA primary metagenome ERZ1026882 (study PRJEB33269, sample SAMEA4719807) | human gut metagenome | biome: human-associated habitat; feature: organic feature; material: feces | place: Cameroon | collected 2013-10 ...
ATACTGATAACCAAGATGTTAACAATACCCCCGAGACACCTCAGAGGACACCTCAAAGGACACCACAATTCTACGAGACACCTCAAAGGACACGTAAGTATACTGATAACCAAGATGTTAACAATACCCCCGAGACACCTCAGAGGACACCTCAGAAACAGAACAAAGAAACAGAACAAGAAACAAAGAAAGAAAAACTTTCCCCCGTACCCCCTATAAAAGAAACAAATAAAGAAAAAGAAAAAGAAATGGGGTTACGCACGCGCGAGGAAAGCAACTTCGTTCTTACTCCTGAAACACCAGCAGAAGAGAAGAAACCTACAAAGAAGAATTCGGAAGAAGAATATACTTTGACTTACAGAGCACGACTAACATTTGATGATTTCTATAAAAGCAAATATGGCGAGGCGTATTATTTTTCAAAGAAAGACATGAAGATGCTTTCAGAACTGCTCAAGAAAATCAAATACTCCCGAACAAAAAGGACCAAACCTTTGAGTGTTGACGATGATAGTCTGCTATCGGCATTCAAGGAACTGCTAAGTATGATACAGACGAAGTGGATTATAGATAATTTTTCTATCAGCAACATAACATCAAAATATAACGAAATAGTTCAAGATATAAAAAACAACAGAAATGGAAAATCAAATTGCACGACAGAACAAGAAAGAAACAGACTTGATAGCGAACGTCAGAGAGCAGCTATCATGGCTAACGTCAAGAAACTTGACGAGCAACGAGAACAATGGATCAAAGCAGGTAAGCCAGAAAGCCAAAAGCCTGAGAGACAATTACCAGGCTACGACCCTTTTGACTTCCTTTAATACAGATTTGCAGGATGTTATCTGTGGCGCTTGCCGTTCCGTTGACCAATGCGAGCAGATTAAGTCACCTACACTCTGTATCTTAAATGAGGCTTATCCGTCGACTTATGCTTCTGACGGAACAATCAACGAGGGAGCAGCAATCTCGTTTATGAATGCGCACTTGCTGGTGGTATCAGATTTTGTGGGAGCCAAGAATAAAATCACACCTAACCAGCTCAGAGCCGTAGGCGAACAGATACTCACCATGTTTCCTACACTTACGATGGTAGAGTTCATTCTGTTCTGTGCTCGTCTTAGAGCAGGGCAATATGGTATCTTCTACGGCTCTGTAGACCCTCAGAAGATTTTGGTGGCATTCAAAGAATTTTTGAAAGATAGAGACCATGACTATTGCGTCAAAGAGGAAGTAGACAGAAAGGAACGTGAAGAAAAGGAGAAATCCGAAATGAAGGAAAAGGCCATGAGTGGAGAAGATTTACAAAAAGCTTTCGATGAAGGCAGATTGCAATATATCAAGAAACTTATGGAGACTAAGAAAAATGGCTTTATAGGAAAAATATCAAATGCGATTAAAAATATTGCCAAATAATTTGCGTAACTGATTAATTATGCCTATCTTTGCAGTGCAAATAATAATAAAGCACTTTAATTCAACAAGTTATGAACGAAATTAATATTTACGGAATTTTGAAGTACAAGCCAAAAGGCGCAAATTTATATTCACTGATGTTTGGTGATGTTAAACTTGCCTATCTTTCTAATAACGAGTATAGTGAGGAATAGCTTATGAGTTGGTATGACGACAATGGAGACAGACTCTTAAACAGAGCAATGAGTCCTATTCCAAAATACTTAGATATGAAATATAAAGAAGCTCATCAAAAACATAGTTTCGTTAATCACGAAGGCAAGACTATCGTTATAGAAGAGATGAGTGACCGCTACTTGGAAAATATCATCAACTATATAGTCAGAAGCGGTGACAAAAAAGGAAAGTTGCATTACTTTCAAAAAGAGAAGGCTCGTAGGCAGAAGTATAACATCAAAATTGAAGAGTGATATGAAGGTAAAAATAGTAAAAGTTAAAAGATGTAGAACTTTCATGAGTGAATCACTTCCATCTTTCACAGACGAGATTAAGTATTTATTAAAGTACAAGTTCCATTGGTGGCAGAGATACAAGACCTTCAAGGATAGATTTGGCAAACCTATTTTGTTTGCGAACCAAGTCGAAATAGAAGACAAGTTGAAACAAATTGGATTTGAAAAATCATGAACAGAGATTAGAAATATGGAAACAATACAAAAGTTCTCTGTCGAGTTCAGAATGACACCCGACAACAAGTCCGTTAGGTTCTACAATCCTTCAGCAGGAAACATTCCTATACAATTGTTCAGTGCTATTTTGAAAGCACTAGAGCAAGTGGAAAAAACATATAACGGTATTGAATAATTAATTCAAGCAAAATGGAGACGAAAGTAAATATTAGTAAAGCTTTTGCAAATAAAACAAACAAAGACAATCCGCATTACATTGAAAAGACAGTGGTCATGAATATTAAAAAATTGCTTGACCCAAAGACCAAAGAGTTTGCAAGACAGAATTGTCGAGACTTGTTCTTTACTATCGTATTAGTCTGTCGATATATTGCAGAACAGGAGTTCTTAAAGGTATACGACTGGTATGATGAACATAACCAAATCAAGTTTCAAAACAAGAAATGGTTGGAAGCCATCAAAAAAGATTTTAATAAATACAATGACTATCTGGCGAAACACATGGAGACAAGGGCAAGAGGATTGGTTAGTGATTCATGTAACAAGGCATACGAAGGTCTGGAGAAACTATTGTTTGACTTGACGCTTACATTTAAGTTTTACTATGAGCGAAAAGGTTTAAAGGACTGCGACATTATAGCTCAGATAGAGACGGCAAGAGCCATGATAAACTTATACGATGAGGTATTCAAGGCACACATTCAGATTTACAAGGACGAGTATCATATAGACTTTAGCAAAAGCTATAAGGAGGCGACATTAAATGTGGCTGTAGGTGCCATGTATGCCTTTGCAGACTCAAAGGTTCATTACAAGAAGAACAATTTACACCCGACACGAAACTACGCATCAGAACAAGCATACAAAGCTATAAACGAGAAATTGTCAGATGATGGCTTCCGGAACCAATATTGCCTTGATGCCTTACGATTAGGACATTTCGACAAGGAAGTTAAGAGCTGCGAGTTGGAAACAATGGGAGTGGAAAGATTAGAAAACAAGTTTAAAGTGACGAAAAAATAATGCAAATTTACAAAAATAATTGCTCAAAACATTTGCGTATTTGATAAGTTATTTGTATCTTTGTAATGTAAATAATAAACATAACATTCACTTTAAAAATACAAAGATTATGGAAAAGGAATATGATTACGAGCAAGCAGTAGTTAAGTTGGTAGGTAAAGACCAGCAGTTCGTATTTGGAGCAAAGGAACCTATCAAAGTTAATAACGATACCATCACGAGAATTACAACATGGAACAACAAGATAGATGCGTACAACGGTTCGTTGAAACTTGATGAAGACAAGTTGACAAGCGATTTGTTATCGGCAATTTTCTGCGTAGTCCTTACCATCAGAACAAAGGCGACAGAAGAACTGCACAAGACAAACAAAGAGTTGTTAAGGCTATCTGGTTACAACGTCAAATACTATAGCGTAAAAGGATGGGATAAGTCCTTTGCGTCCTACTCTCTAAACAGACTTTTGGAAGTGTTAGAAAGTTACAAAGATACTTTGAAAAGAAAACAACAAAATGAAGAAAAGAAATAAGAAGAGACATCCAAGAGGAACCATTAAAATCATTCCTCTTGGAGATTTTATCAATCCAAAGAAAGCTGATAAATACTCGATAGGATTCGATGTATATGCGCCACATGACACCATAATTCCAGCTCATTCAAGGGCTATGGTGCAATTAGGTTTCGGTGTGCAGCTCCCATACGGAGTAGAATGTAAAATAGAATCACGTAGTGGATTTGCAGCAAAGGGGTTTGAAGGTTACGGAGTATGGAAGGAAAAAAGAAAGCTCTTCGGACTAATAACGTATTGGAAGAAGTTCAACGGGAAGCATCGTTTTAATGCTGATGTAATATCAGGCAAGATAGACCCAGGCTATCAAGACCAACTGAACGTAGTTGTCAAGAATGACGACGGAGAGTTTACAATCAAGAAAGGTACTCGTATAGCACAGCTGACATTTTACAAAACTTATAGCAGTAAAATGATAGAAGCGAAAGACTATGACGAAAACTATCCTAACAGAGGTGGAGGAATAGGGCATACAGGTACACGATAAGGCTACTTTTTCATTTTAAATAAAGGGACTAACACTGCAAGGCATGATGCAGTAAGTTAGTCCCCGTTTTTGTTACTTTAGCATAGAATAAAAGTAACTTTGTGGCAAAAAGAAGAATATGTCAATATCGAGCATTGTAGAAATCATAACCATCATAAATACAGGCGTTATTCCAATATTGAGTGGTGCATTATTTTTTAGTATTCGTAAACGTAAAGCAGCAGCCGAGGCTTCACAAGAGGAAGGTAAGGCTATAGCCACCTCAGCCGATGGTTGGAGGAAACTTTGCGAGAAACGTGATGAAGATGTACGGAATAAGGAAGAAGAAATCAAGGTTAAGGATGGCAAGATAGATTCTTTATACGACAAGATTAACATCTTACGAGATATGATTAGCGGACTCGAAAGTAAGAACCACGATTTGCAGATGCTCAATGCTGAGTTAGATTGGAATAAGTGTGAAGTAAATGGCTGCCCCAAAAGAAAGCCTCCCAGAAAGCGAGAAGAGCTTATCAGGAGGGTTGAAAAGGAAAACAACCAATACGTAGACCGAACCGATGGAGAAAATGAAGAGATATGAAAAAGATAGCGGATTATTTCACTAAACTCATAAAGGTAAACAGCGGACATTCAAGTAAGGCATTCTTCTTGGTGTCTGTTACGCTTATAGGTTGCCTGATGTTGCTGTCTGTAGTATTTATCCTTATTTGGGAAGTTATCACTTATGGGACGATCAAGACAGACCTCATGGGTATCAGTGCATACGTTGGCAGTATCTCTACCCTATTTGTCTCTGCAGGTCTGACAAAGACCATTGGAGAACGAGGAGAACGTAAACAAGAATTTAAAACAGATGAATAATGGCAGATTCAAGACAATTATCAAAGTTCGTTCTTAGCTTTGAGTCTAGCAAGTACACCAACCATAGGTCTGATAGAGGTGGACCTACAAAATACGGCATTACACTTGCAACGTGGAAAAAGGTTGGTTATGACAAGAATGGAGATAGAGCTATTACAGCTGAGGACATCAAGCTATTGACGGAAGACGACTACAACAGAGTCTTCAAACTCAATTATTGGGATGCTTGTTGGGGTGACCATATAAAGAACCAGAGCGTAGCAAACCTATTGGTAGACTTTGCCTACAACAGCGGAGTAAGCCGAGCCGTGAGATATATTCAAGGTTGCGTCGGCACAAAGCAAGATGGAGTCATGGGACCTGCTACGATTTCAGCCATCAACAATTACAGGAAAGGTCAGTGGGTGCTTTTTGACGCTTTAAAAGTAAAACGCATAGCTTATTTTCATCAAATAGTGAAAAATGACCCGTCACAAGAGGTTAATCTCAACGGATGGCTTAGACGAGTCAAGAACATTCAATATGGAAAGCTTATTGCCGACAACGGAAAAGTAATCGCATAAAAATCAGTATATTATGATAGAAGAAAAGAAACTTTTTACATCAGAATCCGTATCAGAAGGACACCCAGACAAGGTTGCCGACCAGATTTCCGATGCCATTCTTGACGCTTATATAGCAAAGGATGCTGATGCTCATGTAGCTTGCGAAACTTTGGTTACGACCAACCAGGTAGTTATCGCTGGTGAGGTAAAATCATCCGCTCACGTAGATGTTTCTAAGGTTGTACGTGAGACCATCAAGCGCATTGGCTACACGGAATATGGTAACAACTTTGACTTCGAGAGTTGTAGTATCATCAATCTTTTGCATGAGCAGAGCGCAGACATCGACAGGGGTGTTATCCGGCAGTCAAAAGATGAGCAAGGTGCCGGCGACCAGGGTATGATGTTCGGTTACGCAACCAACGAGACTGACACCTTCATGCCACTCTCCCACTACATCGCCACAAAGATTGTCAAGGAACTCGCTTTCATTAGAAAGAATGGGCGTGGTATGAAGTATTTGCGACCTGACTCCAAAAGCCAGGTAACCATCAAATACCGAGACGGCAAACCTTTCGGCATTGACACCATTGTTGTCTCTACTCAGCACGATGACTTTATCAAGCCATCGAAAACGATGTCACAAGATGAAGCCGATGCAGAAATGCAGAAACAGATTGCATACGATGTCGAGAACTACGTGCTTCAACAAGTTAAGGAACAGATTGCTGACGACACTATCGTCAAGATGTTTGACAAGGGATTCAAGTTGCTTGTGAATCCAACAGGCAAGTTCGTCATTGGTGGTCCAAATGGCGATACAGGTCTCACAGGTCGTAAGATTATCGTAGATACCTATGGAGGCAAAGGTGCTCATGGTGGAGGAGCCTTCTCTGGTAAAGATAGCAGTAAGGTAGACCGTTCAGCAGCCTATATGGCTCGCTATATCGCGAAGAATATGGTTGCTGCAGGTGTTTCCGATAAGATGCTCATTCAGATTTCCTACGCTATCGGTATGGCAGAGCCAGTAAGTATCTGTGTTGACACCTATGGTACTTCACACGTAGAAATGACTGACGAAGGTGTTGCAGAATGGATTGCTTCTAATTTCGACATGCGTCCAAGAGCAATCGTTGAGAAGTTGAAACTTAATCAGCCTATCTATGAAGAAACTGCTGCTTATGGGCACATGGGCAGAATTCCTTGCAAGAAACGCAAGAAAATCGAAGGTCATAGTATTGAAGTTGAGCTTTTTACATGGGAAAAGCTTGATTCTGTTGATTACATCAAAGAGGCTTTTGGCTTATGAAGATAGGAATATTAGTAGCTATGTCTAAGGAAATGGAGCTGCTGAAAGGATTCATTTCCGAAGGACAAGCCGAACATGGCAGAGTATTTGACTATTTGATCGGTAATGTCGGCAAGAATGAAGTGGTCATACAGCAGTGCGGAATAGGCAAGGTCAACTCTGCTTTGGGAGCTACTGAAATGATTACCCTCTACGAACCAGACTTTATACTATCTACCGGAGTAGCAGGCTCACTGGACGAAGAATTACATTCGGGTGATACTATCATGGGTGTATGGTATCATTATCATGATGTGTTCTGTGGAAAAGAACTTGTCAAGGGGCAAGTACAAGGAATGCCAAGCACATTCACACCTTTGGAGGTTGGCATCAACACCGAAGGTGACTTATGTGCTCGTATTGGAAAAATACTCGGACACAACATAAGAATAGCTGGCGTTATCAGTGGCGACCAGTTCATTGTCGACCCGGTAATAAAGGCTAAACTTAAAGTAACATATCCATTGGCTTCCGTTGTAGACATGGAGAGTTGCAGTATCGCACAGACCTGCTACCGCTATAAGGTTCCGTTCGTGGCCATCAGAATCATAAGTGATAATTGTGAAGAAGAGCAATATGAGAATTTTTGGAAATACGTAGCAAAATGGTCGTTTGACAAAACAAAGAAAATCTTGGAGGAATTGGTATGAGTAAAATTGCAAGTTTTAAAGTGGACCACACGAAGTTAGACCGTGGAATCTATGTTTCTCGCAAAGATGTTACTTCCATGGGTGAGACCATCACAACTATTGATATTCGTATCAAGAAGCCGAACTACGACATGTTAACTCCAGAGTGCGCTCACACCATAGAGCACATCGGAGCGACAATCCTACGCAACGACAGCAAATGGAAGGATAAGGTCGTTTATTTCGGACCTATGGGATGCCTCACAGGTTTCTACCTCATTCTCAATGGCGACTACGATAGTTTGCAAGTGATAGACCTTATTAGGGATATGTTCATAGTCATTGCTGACTATGAAGGTGTGATACCAGGCAGTTCACCAAAGGAATGTGGCAACTATTCCTTACACGATCTAAAGCAAGCGAAGTCAACAGCAAACGAGTTTGTGGACTTTCTTTCTGACATCAAGGCTGAGAATTTGAGTTACCCATATTAAATTACATCATCATGGAAAAAGTCATAAACAAGTTATTCAATGCCCTACGTATGGAGCGAAGTAGCCAGGAGTCCGGAGTATCACGTTTCGGAACGCATAACATTATGAGCTTTCTTGGAAATAACCATGGTGTGCTATCCGTATTTGTGCTTTCCTGCATAGCATGGTTTGCAATCATTACTCTTGTATCTTGTGGAAGTAGCAAGCAAATGTCCTCAGAGCAGGTCAACGATAACGAGACTGAACAGACAAAAATAGATTTATCGGAGCAAACCAACTCCACCACATCATCAGACAAGGCTAAGTCCGCAACTGATTCTGTTTGCACGACCACAGAGCAAAAGAATGAGTCTTCCGAGAATAGTGAGACTGTCACTATTACAGAAACAACCATCTACGACACAAGTGATACTGCCAAGGATGCCAAGCCAAAGGTAAGTAAGACCATCAAGCAGACAAAGATAGAGAAGCGTGGAGCCTCAACATCAGCTGCACAAAAGGAAACGATAAATAAAACATCTACAGTGGTTGCCAACGAGAAAGAGGAAAACAATACAAAATCCGAAAGTTCATCATCTGCGACCACGAACAAGAGAAAAGAAACAAAACGTTCAACCGACAAGAGGCAATCCGTGTCTGAATCCAAGCAGACACTTTACATCGCTCTCACCTTTTTGGGGATTGCACTTGTCATACTGGCGAGCGTTTTAGCTCGTTGGGTATTCAGTAAGTATCGAAGGCAAAGCCTGAAATAAAATGTTCCATAGTTTTAAGGTTTTGTAATATACCCTCGCCCAAATGACTGGACGAGGGTATTTTCGTATGTAAGAACTTCCTATTTTGATAAAAATAATTGCTCAAAAACTTGCGTATCTGATAAAAACTTTGTATCTTTGTAATGTAAATAATAAACAATAACACTTTAAACTTTCAAGATTATGGAAATGTTTTATGTAGTAAAAAAAGGAAGCTGTACGCCTGTAAAGGGCTTAGCTGACAAAGCAAAAATTCAGAAACTTGCTGCAAAGTGTAACAAGGTAAACAATACAGACGCTTTCGTTGTCTGCAAAGACGAGAATGGCATGATGGTAGAAATCTAAAACAAGAGAAAAAAGCAAATAATAAATCATTTTAAAATTCAAAGATTATGAAGTATCAGAATATTTTAAACGCTATCGTAAATGATGTTCGGTCTAAAATGCTTAGACTTGGTGTTAATTGCCAGTTTACCCTCGGAGTAGCTAAAGATTACAGAAACGAGGAATACATCAAGATTACAGGCAGCAACTTCTTTATGCAGCCTATGATATTTAAGAACATTCATGTAGAAGGTATTGTCAAGTCGGTTGTCAACGAAAAAGAAGATTCCGTTGATTTTATAGTAAGTTTGGAGTATCGTTATACCACATGGGATAACGGAGGAAACGGTACAGATATTGGTAAAATCATCTATCGTGTTGAAAACAAATGGGCAGAGAAAGACAATGCCCGTTTCATGGAAAAGATTAAGGGGCTTGAAATATAGGAGGAACCGGTATGAAGACAGAAGAAAAAAATATGATGAATCCCTTGAATTGGGGTAAAGAAGAAATAAAGGAAGCAGCAAAAGGCGCATTGCTTTCCTGTGCAGGATTGGTGTTGACTTTGGTGGCTATGTGGATATTCTGTTAGGAAATTGTATATTGTTAGCTATAAGTAAGATTGTTTTGTTTAACTTTTTTTTGGGGGGGTGGGTCAAAAGGCTCACCCTTTTTCTCGCAAAAACTTTCGTTTTTGATAAAAATAATCTGTTATTTACTTGCGTATTTGATAAAAAATGCCTATCTTTGTAGTGTTTATTATTTACACTACAAAGATCTGTCTCTTATACACATCTGACGCTGCCGAC